>Ga0070741_10001706_pt1 | contig 64106 bp, 60 predicted proteins | sample Coa_R1_4_FD_66440 | JGI IMG/M metagenome (GOLD analysis project Ga0070741, IMG submission 66440) | Surface soil microbial communities from Centralia Pennsylvania, which are recovering from an underground coalmine fire - Coalmine... | ecosystem: Environmental > Terrestrial > Soil > Unclassified ...
GTGCCGATGCTCAGGTAGGACACGGTGCCGCGCTTGCCGCGGATCACGTACTCGTTCTTGCCGTTGATGCGGGCAAAGAGATAGTGGTTGTCGGGGTTGTCGGCGCCGATCTTGCCGGTTTCGTGCGACGGCAGGAAGAAGCCGGGGAAGTCCGGGTCGGCGAACTCCAGGTGCATTTCCAGGCCGATGCGCAGCAGCCGGCTGAGGTAGCGGAAGCCCTCGGCCCGGGTGAGAGGGTCGGCCGGAGCTTCCGGGCGCAGGATCTGCTGCCCGGCGCGCTTGAGGGTGTCGCAGAATTCCTCCCAGACACGGCCGCTGAGAACGTCGGCGTCGACGCCTGCGGGAGCGCCATGATCAGCCTGCATGATTCCTCCAGAAGGTCCGGCCGGGGGTACCGGATCGTTTCAGGGAGGCTAGTCCGGGGGCCGGGGGAGTGGCTTCACCTGTTTGGACTAAGGCGGGACGAGCAAGGCGGATGCGGGATTCGGCAAAAGGAGGCCTTTTTTGATCCCAAATCCCGTCTCCCGGTCCGCTGTTCAGGCCCGCCGGGTCACCCAGGAGCGCAGCGAGCGGATGCGGTCGAGCAGCTTGCCCGAGCTGGAGGTCGGCGGCGGCGGATCGGCGGGACGGGCCACCTCGTAGCGCTGATGCAGCTCCGGGGTGTGCAGCAGCTTCTCGTGCTGCTTGAGCGCCGAGTTGACGGTGATCTTGCAGGCGTTGTCGACGATCGGCTTGGTGATGAAGCGGTAGATCTGGCCCTGGTTGATCAGGTCGATGGCGGCGCCGGCGTCGGCGCGCTCGGTCAGGATCACCGAAACCAGCTCGGGATGGTGCTGCTTCAGCGTGCCGATCAGGTCGACCACCGGATGGTCCTGCACGCGGGTGTCGGAGATGACCACGCCGATCCGCTCGCGCTCCAGCAGGTTCACCGCTTCGTCCATGCTGGTGGCGCCGAACACGCGGCAGTCGGCGCCGAGGATGGCCTGGATCTTCGGCGGCACCCGGGCGTCGTCGTCCAGCACGAGCACGGAGGGCAGGGGGCCCGCCGGCTGCTGCGGCGTCGGGCCGTCGCTCGAGCGGGCGGCCACCGCGGCGCTGGTGCGCGCGGCGCTGACGGCGCGGGCCAGGGTGGTGGACAGGTCCTCGTTGGACCAGGGCTTGTTGACGAAGCGGAAAATCTCGCCTTCGTTGATCGAGCCGATGATGGCGTTGAGGTCGGAGTAGCCGGTGAGCAGGATGCGCATGGCGTGCGGATTCAGCTCGCGCGCCGCGCGCAGCAGCTCGATGCCGGTCATGCCGGGCATGCGCTGGTCGCTGACGATGACGTCGACCATCTGCTTTTTCAGCAGCTCCAGCGCCTGCTGGCCGCCCTCGGCGAAGTACACCTCGTAGTGGGCGCGGAACAGCATGCGCATGGTGGTCAGCACGCGCGGCTCGTCGTCGACGAACAGCACGCGCGCCTTGGGAGCGGCGGGGGCGACCACTGCATTCACTGCACCATCCTCCTACGCGGCAGCCGCCTGGGGCACCGCGTCCTGAACCATATCCGGCGCTGCTGCCGCCGCTTGTTTTTTCTGCCGCAGCGGCAGGTGTATCGCGAACTCGCTGCCCTTGCCCGGCGTCGAGCGCACCTCGACCCTGCCGCCGTGCTCCTCAATGATACGGAAAACGATGGACAGGCCAAGGCCGGTGCCCTTGCCGACCGGCTTGGTGGTGAAGAACGGCTCGAAGATGCGCTTGCGCACCTCCTCGCTCATGCCGCAGCCGGTGTCGAGGATGCGGATGTCGACGCCGTCGCCGCCGGCCAGGGTGTGGATGTAGATGCGGCCCTCGCCCTCGATCGCCTGGGCGGCGTTGGTGAACAGGTTGAGGAACACCTGGTTGAGCTGGGACGGCGAGCACTCGATCTGCGGCAGGTCGCCGTACTGCTTGACCACCTCGATGCGGCCCTTGAGCTGGTTGTGGCAGATCTTGAGGGCCGAGTCGATGCCGTCGTTGACCGAGAACAGGTCGTTGCGCGAGCGGTCGACGCGGGAGAAGTCCTTGAGGCTGGCCACCAGCTCGGCGATCTGGTGCAGGCCGTGGTCGGTGTCCTGCAGCAGGCCGTGCAGGTCGCCCATCAGCTCCCCGGCGTTGACGCTCAGGCGCTGCGCCTCGGCCTCGGCCATCGCCGCGGCCACCTCCTCGTCGGACGCGCCCTCGGTGGTCATCAGGCCGAGAGCCTTGTCCTGGGCCAGGCACAGGTTGCGCACGTCGACCAGGGAGTTGCGCACGATCTCGGTGTTGCTGCGGGCGTAACCCAGCGGCGTGTTGATCTCGTGGGCCACGCCGGCCACCATCTGGCCCAGCGAAGCCATCTTCTCGGACTGCACCAGCTGGGCCTGCGAGGCGCGCAGGTCCTGCAAGGCCACGCTCAGGTCGTGGGTGCGCTTTTCGACCTGCTCCTCCAGCGTCTCGTTGGCGCGGGTCAGCCCGGCGTTGGCGCGGTCCAGGTCGCGGTAGCTGCTGCGCAGGCGCAGGCCCAGCCAGCCCAGCACCAGCAGCAGCACGGCGGCGTAGACCACCAGGGCCAGCCGGTATTCGCTGGCTACCGCCACCTGCCCGGCGTACCAGGCGGAGTAAAGCTGCTCCACCGCCTGCAGCTGCGGGCCGGTCGGACGGTCGAGGAAGTCCTGCAGCTTGGTGACCAGCTCGTCCTTGTCGGTCATCACGTCCTTGCTGGTGGTCTCCAGCTTGGCCAGGGCGTTCCGATAGGCCTGCGATTGGCCGGCGGCGGTCTTGAGCAGCTGCTCGTCGAGGGTCTGCACGTCCTTTTCGTTGGTCGGCGAGGGGGTCACGCCGTAGATCACCAGCTGGGTCTTGAGCTGGTCGCCGAGGTCGCGCACCTGCGGGCGCAGCGCCGGCGAGGCGGCGGCGACCAGGGCGTTGACGTCGCCTTCGACCGAGTTGACGCTGTTGACCAGGCGCTGGTTGAGGATGGTGTTGCGCGCCTCGATGTCGAAGTCCAGCTCGAACTTGGACTGCACCGTGTCGAGGAACTTGTCCAGGGCCTGGTCGAGCTGGGGCGTCAGGCCGCGCAGCGACTTGGGCCCCTTGTCGAGCGCGTCCAGGGCATCGCCGAGCTGGGCGGTGACGGCGGCGCGGTCGTCGCCCTCCTGCTGCAGCGAGGCCACGCGCGCCTGCGTCATGACGCGGTTGAGCTGCACGTCCAGGCCGTTGATGGTGCGGATATCGGCCAGGCGCTGAAGGTGGAGATCGCTGTCCGCGCTCTGCGTCATGCGCAGCAGGAAGATCAGCACGCCGATCGCAACCCCGGCCAGCACCGCCGGCAACACGCGCCGCAGAATCATCGCCTCACCCCTTCGCCTGGCGGTCCCGCGGGCACGGGACCCTGAGTCCACGGGGAGAGGCGGTCCGCGCGAACCCGCGCGCGCCGCGAACGCGCGGCGCTGTCGGCGCCGGCCGGACAGGCCGGGCCGTTCGGGTTCGCTAGGGTCGTCCTGTTCGCAGCCGCCCGCTGGCGGCCGTCCCCGGCAATGTCGGCTTCCAGCTTCTGCCAACTAATTGTTATGGCTGCATATTAAGCGGGATGACCCGACTCGGGCATCACCTGTTTGCAGTAGTTGTAACAGACTTGCCGGCGTTCGGCTACATCGGCGGAAAGCATTGCGGAAGCAATGGTTTGAAAACGGGGCTTGAAGTCGTCTGGCGGCCGCCCGGCGGAAAACGGGCGGCCGCGCCGGACAATCAGGCGGCGGCCTGGGCCTTGCGCTCGCGCGACATGGTCAGCGCGGCGTCCTCGATCATGTCCTCCTGCCCGCCGACCATCTTGCGCCGGCCCAGCTCGAGCAGGATCTCGCGGGCCGAGATGCCGTAGCGCTTCTCGGCGCGCTGGGCGAACAGCAGGAAGGACGAGTAGACGCCGGCGTAGCCCAGGGTGAGCGAGTTGCGGTCGATGCGGATGGGGAAGTCGAGGATCGGCTGGATCAGGTCCTCGGCCACGTCGGAGGCCTTGAACACGTCGACGCCGGTCTCGATGCCCATGCGGTTGCACACGGCCACGAACACTTCCGTGGGGGTATTGCCGGCGCCGGCGCCGAGCCCGCCGCAGGCGCCGTCGATGCGGCGCGCGCCGGCCGCGACCGCGGCGATCGAGTTGGCGACGCCCATCGACAGGTTATGGTGGCCGTGGAAGCCGATCTCGGTTTCCGGCTTCAGCTTGTCGCGCAGCAGCGCGATGCGGGCGGTGACGTCGTGCGGCAGCATGTAGCCGGCCGAGTCGGTGACGTAGAGGCAGTTGGCGCCGTAGCTTTCCATCAGCAGCGCCTGCTCGAGGATCTTCTCCGGCTCCACCATGTGGGCCATCATCAGGAAGCCGACCGTGTCCAGCCCCATCTTGCGCGACAGCGCGATGTGCTGCTCGGACACGTCCGCCTCGGTGCAGTGGGTGGCGACGCGGATGGTGTGCACGCCGCAGTCGGCCGCCATCCTCAGATGGTCGACGGTGCCGATGCCCGGCAGCAGCAGGGCCGAGACCTTGGCCTGCTTCAGTTCCGGGATCACCGCGCGCAGGTATTCCTCGTCGCTGGCGGCGGGGAAGCCATAGTTGACCGAGGCGCCGCCCAGGCCGTCGCCATGGGTGACCTCGATCAGCGGCACGCCGGCCTGGTCCAGGCCCCGGGCGATGCTGCGCATTTGCTCGATGGTGATCTGGTGCCGCTTCGGGTGCATGCCGTCGCGCAACGACATGTCGTGGACCTTGATCTTGATGCCTTGCAGATTCATTGCGTATCTCCTGGAGGCCGGCCCGGGCCGGCCGTTTGCCGCCCTGCGGGCGGCTGCAAACGTCTCAAGCCGCAACCGGTTCCAGATTGAGGCGCCCGGCCAGCAGTTCTTCCGCGAACATCTCCGCCGTCCGCGTCGCCGAGGCGGTCATGATGTCGAGGTTGCCGGCGTACTTGGGCAGGAAGTCGCCCAGGCCCTCGACCTCGAGGAAGGTGGTGACGCGGTTGCCGTCGAACACCGGGCCGTTTTTCAGGCGGTAGCCGGGCACGTATTTCTGCACCTCGGCGATCATCTCGTGCACCGAGCGCTCGATCTCCGCCTCTTTCGGGGCCTCCGCGGTGAGGCAGTGGATGGTGTCGCGCATGATCAGCGGCGGATCGGCCGGGTTGATGACGATGATGGCCTTGCCCTGGTCGGCGCCGCCGATGCTGGCCACCGCGCCGGCCGTGGTGCGGGTGAACTCGTCGATGTTCTTGCGCGTGCCGGGGCCGACCGACCTGGAGGACACCGTGGCCACGATCTCGGCGTACTTGACCTTCTGCACCCGCGATACGGCGTAGACCATGGGGATCGTCGCCTGGCCGCCGCAGGTGACCATGTTGACGTTCATCTCGCGCTTGCCGGCGTGCTGCTTGAGGTTGATCGGCGGCACGCAGTAAGGGCCGATCGCGGCCGGCGTGAGATCGATCATCATCACGCCCAGCCTGGTCAGCTTGTCCGAGTTTTCCTTGTGGACGTAGGCCGAGGTGGCGTCGAAGGCGATCTGCACGCCGTCCGCCTTGACGTGCGGCAGCATGCCGTCGACCCCCTGGTCGGTGGCCTTCAGGCCGAGTTCGCGGGCGCGGGCCAGGCCTTCGCTGGTGGGATCGACGCCGACCATCCACACCGGTTCCAGCACCTTGCTGCGGCGCAGCTTGTAGAGCAGGTCGGTGCCGATGTTGCCGGGACCGATGATGGCGCACTTGATCTTCTTCATGGGGGACTCTTTCAGCTTCTTAAGCGACGAACGAAATCGAGGAAGTGCCGATGCCGGCCAAGCTCATCTCGAAGCGGTCGCCGGGGGTGATGGGCAGCAGCGGCGCCAGCGAGCCGGACAGGATGACCTCGCCGGCCAGGAAGGGGATGCCGAAGCGGCCGAGGGTGTTGGCGAGCCAGGCCACGGCGGTGGCGGGGTGGCCCTGCACCGCGGCGCCGGTCCCGCTGGCGACGTGCTCGCCGTTCTTGCGGATGTCCATCTTCACCGCGGCCAGGTCCAGCTCGCGCGGCTTCACCTTGGCCGCGCCGATGACGAACACGCCGCAGGAGGCATTGTCGGCCACCGTGTCCTGGATGCGGATCTTCCAGTCGCGGATGCGCGAGTCGACGATCTCGAAGCAGGGCGTCACGTAGTCGGTCGCGTCCAGCACCTGCTCCTCGGTCACGCCGGGGCCGCGCAGGTCCTTTTTCAGCACGAAGGCGATCTCGCCCTCGGCGCGGGGCTGGATCAGCCTCGCCGCCGCCAGGCTGACCTCGCTGCCGTCGGCGACGCGCATGCGGTCGGTGAGGAAGCCGAAGTCCGGCTGGTGCACGCCCAGCATGTCCTGCACCGGCTTGCTGGTGACGCCGATCTTCTTGCCGATGACCTTCTCGCCGGCGGCCTCGCGCCGCCGCAGCAGCTGCAGCGAGATGCGGTAGGCGTCGTCGATGTCGATCGCGGCCTCGCGGGCGGTGAGCGGTTCCAGCACGTAGCGGCCGGCCAGAGCCGCGTAGAGCTCGTCGCCGAGAGCGGTGATGCGGGAGGGTTCGAGCATCAGCCGTTCTTCAGGAAATCGAGGGTCATGCGGTTGAACAGGTCGCGGTGCTCGATCATCACCCAGTGCCCGGCCTTCGGCACGATGATCATGCGCAGGTGCGGCACGCCCTTGGCAAGCTTGAGGATGCCGGTCTCCGGCATCAGCTTCTCGTTGACGCCCCAGAAGCCGAGCGCCGGGCACTTGATCTCGCCCAGGCGGTCGGTCATGTTCGGCACCTTCATGGTCTTGATGACCTGCGGGTTCTGCAGCTTCATCAGCTCGAAGCGCTCGTTGACCAGCTCGTCGTCGACGAACTTCTTGTCCACCACCATGGCTTCCTCGAAGAAGTAGCGCAGGCGGTCGGCGGTGACCGGCGTGGCGGACATGAACACCTCCTTCATCGTCGCCATCGCCGGCATCAGGAAGTAGTCGGGCTGGTTCTCGATGCCGCCGGGGGCCATCACCACCAGCTTCTCGACGTTGGCCGGGTGGTCGACGGTGAAGCGCAGCGCCACCGCGCCGCCCAGCGAGTTGCCGATCAGCGTGTACTTGCTCACGCCGATGTGGTCCAGGGTCTGCTTGACGCACTCGACGAACAGCTCGATCGGGTACTCGATGTTGTCCGGCTTGTCGGAGTAGCCGTAGCCGATGTGGTCGATGACGATGTTGCGGTAGCCGGCCTCGGCCAGCACCGGGTAATTCTTCTTGAAGTTGCTGTGGCCGCAGGCGCCGGAGCCGGAGCCGTGCAGCCAGACCACGACCGGACCCTTGCCCACGTCGAGATAGTGGATCGTGTGGCCGTTGGGGAGCTTGACGTAATGGCCTTCTGGAACGGGTTTGCTGGACATGGATCCTGGTCCCGGTAGGTGGTCTGGGGTGGCGCCCGCGGAAAGGGCGCCGCGGCACGGCGGATGGCCGTCATTGTTCACGCGCCAGGGCCGTCCGGGCTTCATCCTTTTGGACTACAGTAGAAGCCGCCGACATGGCCTAGGATGCGCAACTTCGATCGTTTACGACGCGGAGAACAGGCGTGGAGCAGCGCAAGACGGTGCTGGTGACCGGGGGTGGCAAGGGCATCGGACGGGGCATCAGCGAGCGTTACCTCGCCGCCGGATACGAGGTGGTGATCTGCGGCCGCGAGCAGCCGGCGCAGCTGCCGGCGCACCAAGGCCGCACGGCCACGTTCGTCGCCGCCGACGTGCGCGACCGCGCCGCGGTCGACGCGCTGTTCGCGCGGATTGCCGGGGATCACGGCCGCCTGGACGTGCTGGTCAACAACGCCGGCGGCGCTCCCTTCGCCATGGCCGACAAGGCTTCGCCGCGCTTCCACGAGTCGATCATCGCGCTGAACCTGCTGGCGCCGCTGCACCTGGCGCAGAAAGCCAACGCCCTGATGCAGGCGCAGCCGGAGGGCGGGGTGATCGTGTTCATCGGCAGCGTCAGCGCCTCGCGGCCCTCGCCGGGCACCGCCGCCTACGGCGCGGCCAAGGCCGGCGTGCTGAGCCTGGTCAGCTCGCTGGCGGTGGAATGGGCGCCCAAGGTGCGGGTGGTGGCGGTCAGCCCGGGCCTGGTGCAGACCGAGCAGTCGGAGCTGCACTACGGCGACGCCGCCGGCATCGCCGCCGTGGCGGCGACCATCCCGGCCGGCCGCCTGGCCGACCCGGCCGAGATCGGCGACGCCTGCGTCTGGATCTCCTCGCCGGCCGCCTCCTATGCCTCCGGCATCAACCTGCTGCTGCATGGCGGCGGCGAGCGGCCGGCGTTCCTGGCGGCGGCCAACACCAACAGGGCTTAGCGGCCGCCCTGCGCTGCGCCCGGCTGGACGGTCAGCGCGCCAGGAACCCCCCATCCACCGCGAACACCGCCCCGTTGGCATAGCTGGCCCGGTCCGAACACAACCACACCGCCATGTTGGCGATCTCTTCGGCCGTGCCGGCGCGCGCGGCCGGCACCGCCTGCGCCGCCATGCCCTTGAACTGCTCGGTGTCGAACATCGGCCTGGTCATCGGTGTTTCGATGAAGCCGGGGGCGATGGCGTTGCAGCGGATGTTTCGGGCGCCGTATTCCACCGCCACGGTCTTGGTCAGGCCGACCACGCCGTGCTTGCTGGCGACGTAGCCGGGAATGCCGGCAAAGGCGATCTGGCCGGCGATGGAGGCGGTGTTGACGATGGCGCCGCCGCCATTCTCGAGCATGGCCTTGACCTGGTAGCGCAGGCCGTAGAACACGCCCGACAGGTTGACGGCGATCATGCGGTCCCACAGCTCCAGGGGGTAGTCGATGGTGCCCGGCGGCAGCGGCCCGTCGGAGATGCCGGCGTTGTTGAAGGCGGCGTCGAGCCGGCCGAACCTGTCGACCGCGGCGGCGACCAGCTTCTCGCAGTCGGCGGCCTTGCCCACGTCGGTGCGGACGAAGATCGCCTCGCTGCTCCTGCCGCACAGCTCGGCGGCGAGCGCCGCGCCCGCCTCGGCGCCGATGTCGGCCAGCACCAGCCGCGCGCCTTCCTCGGCGAAGCGCAGTGCGGCGGCGCGGCCGATGCCGCTGGCGGCGCCGGTGATGATGGCGACCTTGTTCCTGAGTTCGTTCACGGGTTCCTCCGGTGTTGTGCGGGAACCTTCGGGCAGCCGCGGAGGGCCGGCATCGTCTGCCTGGACTACGGCGACGGCGCCTCGAAATCGATGACCGACACCGGATTGCTCCTGCCGTCCCATTCCCGCGCCGCCTGGATGCCGGCGGCGAAGCCCTCCAGCACCACCGGCGCCGCCTCGATGAACTCCAGCAGCAGCCCGGGCTCGGCCGCGGACTCCATGTAGGCCACGCGCACCACGCCGTTGCTGGCCTCGAATGCGGCAGTGAGGCCGCGCCGCCTGGCTTGCGCCACATCGCCGTCGATGTCCCGCGACAGCCAGGCGACGTGGTGCATGCCTACCAGGGTGCGGCCCTGCGCGTCCTGGTAGGGCGAGGGCGTCCGGCTGGTGACCTGGATCAGCTCGATCTGCACCTCGTCCTGGTAGGACAGGCCGACGTCCATCTTCACCCGCGTCGGCACGCCGCGGCAGTGGCCGTTCAGGGTGGTGTTGCGGTACACCGTCCAGGGGCCGACCCCGGCGAACTCCATCCAGTGGCGGATCGCGGCGTCGAGGTCCTCCACCAGCCAGGCGATCTGGCGGATCGGGCCGTAAGTGCGCGTATTCATCGGTCGGTCCTCGGCTTTTCGATTTCCAGCGGGCGCCGGTAGGAAAGATCCGCGCGGTCGCGGCTGACACCGGCCCCGGCCATCAGGGCCGCCACGGCGGCGCGCATGTTCGGCTCCAGCGCCGACTCCCCGGACAGGCTGCTGGCCCATTCCACCACGCAGACCCGCCGCAGGATGGCCCAGCGTGCGGCGCGGCGCTCGAGGCGGTCGATGTAGCGGTTGCCGATCAGGTCGATGCTGCCGCCGCGGTTGACGCCGACGTACAGGCAGTAGGTCTCGCTGTGGGCGCTGTCGCCGTCCAGCTCGCAGCTGTGGTTGAGAATCAGGTGGTGGGTGCTGCGCTGGTGCTCGCGGTGGTGCGGCAGGGCCCAGTCGGCGAACGCCGCCGGGGCGCCGACGAAGGCGCCGTGGTCGTCGATGGCGTCGGCATGGTAGGCCGAGAGCAGCAGCTCCCGGTCCAGCCGGTCGACGCCTCGGGTGTAGCGCAGCAGGCAGTCCTGGATCGCCTGGCGGTCGAGCAGCTGTTGCAGCGCGGCTTGGTGGTCCATCGCGTCATGCTCCGTTTGCGGCCTCATTCGAGCACTTCCGGAGGGTTCGTCAGTCGTCTTAATGGATGAGGCTGGAGGCCGGGCCTCCCTCCAATATGCGGCAAAAGGAGGAGCCAGAAAATGCAGAACGATTTCCCCCAGGGCGCGGTCCTGGTATTCGGCGGCAGCGGCGGCATCGGCCAGGGCGTGGCGATGACCTTCGCCCAGTGCGGTACCGACGTGGCCATCGCGTACCGTTCGAAGAAGGAGGTGGCCGAGCGCGTCGCCGGCGAGATCCGCGGCGCCGGGCGCAAGGCCAGCATCCATGTCACCGACGTCACCGACCCGAAGAAAGTGGAGGCGGCGGTGGAGGAGGCGGTCAAGGTCCACGGCCGTATCCATACGGTGGTGTTCGCCGCCGGCCCGGTGGTCGAGCAGGTGCTGCTGGCCGAGACCAGCCATGAGCTGTACCGGCGCTCGATCGAGACCGAGGCGGTGGGCTTCTTCAACGTGGTCAAGGCCACCCTGCCGAAGCTGCGCGCGGCCGGCGGCGGCTCCTACGTCCATCTCGGCTCGGCGGGCCATGTCTGGTGGCCGCCCAAGGACGGCTTGTCGGTCGCGCCGAAAGCCGCCAACGAAGCCCTGGTCAAGGGCATCGCCAAGGAGGAGGGCCGCAACAACATCCGCGCCAACAGCGTGCTGGTCGGCGTGATCGAGGCCGGCATGTTCCTGGAGCTGCTCAAGCGCGGCGTGTTCGACCAGGCCTGGATCGAGGAGACGCAGAAGCTGCTGCCGCTCAAGCGCTGGGGCAAGCCGGAGGAGATCGGCCACACCGCCGTGTTCCTGGCCTCGGCCCGCGGCGGCTACATCACCGGGCAGCAGATCAACGTGTCGGGCGGCTTCGGCATCTAGCCGTCCGAGACAAGGTAGGCCGGCCTTCAGGCCGGCTGCGCGGTCGGCCCGAGGGCCGGCCTACAAGGTTCGCGAGGAGACTGGATCAATGAGCTTACCCCTGGAAGACCTGGAACTGATCAAGCGGCTCAAGTACGCCTATTGCCGCTGCATCGATACCGCCAACATCAAGGAAGTGAAGGAGTTGTTCACCGAGGACGCCGGCGTCTGCTATGTCGGCGGCACTTACCGCTTCGAGGTGCAGGGGCGGGACAAGATCTGCGAGGCACTGGAAAACGCCTTCCACGCCGATGCGATCGCCGTGCACCACGTCAACCACCCCGAGATCGATTTCCAGTCGCCGACCGAAGCCACCGGCACCTGGTACCTGAAGGACTGGTTCCTCGACCTGCGCCACAAGATCATCACCGACGGCACTTCCTTCTACAAGGACCGCTACGTCAAGCGCAACGGCAGGTGGCTGATCCAGTACGCCAGCTACGAGCGCGTCTACGAGATCGTCACGCCGTTCGAGAAGGCGCCGAACATCACGGCGCACTACCTGGCCAAGCACGGCAAGAAGCTGCCGCCGGCGTAAGGCGATCCGCTCATCCCGGAGCTGGCGCGGGATCCGGCTCTTCCGCCGGATCTCCTGCTGCGCTCCGGATCACAGGACGCCATCGGGAGGAAGCGTGCAATGCGTGTAGCCGTAACGGGCGGGGGTGGCCGGCTGGGTTGCTCGCTGGTGCGGGCGCTGCTGGAGCGCGGCGACCGGGTGCGGGTGCTGGAGCCGGGCAAGACGATGCCGGCCTCGCTGACCGGCCTGGACGTGGAGCTGCTGCACGGCTCGGTGCTGGTCACCGAGGACGTGCGCCGCCTGGTCGAGGGCGCGGAAGCGGTGTTCCACCTCGCCGCCAAGGTCGACCTCGGCAAGGACCGCGACGGCAGCATCCGCGCGGTGAATGTGGTCGGCACGCGCATCGTCGCCGAAGCCTGCGCCGCACGCGGCATCCGCCTGGTGCACTGCTCCTCGCACCACGCCCTGGTGCGCCATCCGCTCGATCAACCGCTGGACGAGCGCCGCCCGCTGGCGCTGGACGAGCCCTGCGACTACCACCGCTCGAAGGCCCATGCCGAGCTGCTGATCCAGGACCTGGTGCGCGGCGGCGGCCTCGACGCCGTGGTGGTCAGCCCCGGCACCATGATCGGGCCGCACGATTACGAGCCCTCGCTGATGGGCAAGGCCCTGCTCGACCTCTATCACCGCCGCATCCCGGTGCTGATGGAGGTGGTCAGCGACTACGTCGACGTGCGCGACGTCGCCGCCGGCATGATCGCCGCTGCGCAGCGCGGCCGGCGCGGCGAGCGCTACCTGCTCACCGGCGCGGTGCACGACCTGCGCACCTTGTGCGGCATGTGGCAGGAGTTGACCGGCGTGCCGGTGCCCAGGAGGGTGCTGCCGCTGTGGGTCGGCTGGGCCATGCTGCCGTTCGCGCTCGTCTCCTCGCGCATCACCGGCAAGCCGCCGGTGTTCACGCCGGGCGTGCTGCGCGCCAGCGTCTCGAACACCGTGGTATCCCACGCCAAGGCGCAGGCCGAACTGGACTTCGCCCCGCGCGGCACGCGCGAGTCCCTGGCCGATGCGCTGGCCTTCTACCAGGCGCAGGGCTGGCTGGAAAACAAGCTGGCGGCCTGACTTCCGCCGCCGCCGCGAAACAATCGGCTCATCCAGCAAGGTGGATGGGCGATGACGAACCCGCAACAGTCCGGCATCCGCATGCGCGCGATCACCGACGGCCTGCCGAAATTCCAGGAATTCCCCACGGCTTGAAGCGCCGGCCGACTACCTGCGCGGTAATTGAGCGCCGCGGCCATCCGCCTAGCATGGAAACCTCCCCACCGGAGCAATCTCCATGACGTCCCAAGTTCCCGCCCCCGCCAGCCTTGCCGGCGGCATCGCCTGGTCGGTGCAGCACTTCGCCGCGTTCTGGGCCAAGCCCGACCCGCAGCTGGTCCACTACGCCGTAACCCCGGACGTGACCGGCTACTGGCCGTGGAGCGAGACCCCGGTGCGCGGCGCCGACGAATACGTGCAGCGCATCGCCGACATGCTCGCCCTGATCCCCGACCTGCGCCTGGAAGTGGCCGAGGACGCCAGCAACGGCGAGTTCATCTTCATCCGCTGGATCGCGCGCGGCAGCGGCGCGAACGGTCCGCTCGAAATGAGCGGAATCGACCGCATTCGCCTGCGCGACGGCAAGGTGGCGGAAAACATCATCCGCTTCGATACCGCGCGCTTCCAAACCTTGTTGGGGAAAAAGATTCCGTGGGCGTAGCGCAGTCCTGTAGGGCGGCCCGTGGCCGCCTGCCTGTGCGGCAACGGCATGGCGGCCACGCGCCGCCCTGCGATCGTTGCTACTCGCCGTCCCAGTAGTCCAGCGTGCCTTCCGCGCGCCCGACGTAGGAGAAGACCTGCGGCTTGCCGTCCGCACCGGGCGGGTACTCGGCGCGGATGGCGAACTTGCCGGAATCGGGGTAGTCGCAGATCTCCGGTGACAGCCGGGTGCTGACCGCCAGCATCTTCAGCTCGCGCTCCGAGGTGTTGACGATCTGGTGCGCCGTCTCCGGGCCGCCGGGCGGGCAGGCGACGACGTCGCCGGCGCGCAGCGGGTAACGCGCGCTCCCCAGGCGCAGCTCGCCGCTGCCTTCGAGGATGAAGAACATCTCCTCGTTGACGCGGTGGTTATGGAGCGGGAAGGCCGGTTTTCCCGGGGCGATCACCGTCAGGTTGTAGCCCAGCTTCTGCGCGCCGAGCGCCTGGCTGATGAAGCCCATGCTGGCGTCGAACCGTTCCAGGATGCGCGCCGGGGGCTCCTGCGGCGCCAGCTGGCGCAGCGGGATGCACTTGACGTCGGCGATGTTGAGGATGGGGGGCTTGGATTGGCTCATGGACCTCCTCCGCGGGGCGGGCGACTCCGGCCGTCCTGGCGCGATCGCGCGCGATGGTCAAAATTCCGGCCCGGCCCTTCATTGCCGGGCCTCCGGGCCCGCCGGCGATGGCACGGGGTCATCGCCCGGGCGCGAGCCTCACCCCAGCGTGATCACGCTGTTCAGCAGCAGCCGCACCAGCATGGTCTGGCGGGTGACGCCGGTCTTGCAGAAGATCGAGCGCAGGTGGGTGCGGGCGGTGTTGCGGCGCACGTCCATCTTTTCCGCCGCCTCGTCCAGGGTCAGGCCGTCGGCCAGCAGCAGGGCGAGGGAGGCTTCCATCCGGGTCAGGCCGAACAGGCGCCGCACCAGCTCGTGAGAGGGCTGGGCGCCGCTGGACTCGGGGTCGCGCAGGAACACCGCGACGGCCGGGCGCTGGCGGCTCTCCGACCAGGTGTCGAGCGGGATCTGCCGCACCAGGACGCCGAGCTTGGCACGGCCGGAGGGGCGGGTGACCGACATCGCCTCCACCACCTGCGGCCCCTGGTTGGCGACGGTGCCGCTGAGGGCCTGGCGGATCATCCGCTGCAGTTCGCGGCCTTCCTGCGTCACTTCCACCGAGAGGTTGTTGCCGGACAGCCAGATGCCGTCCTTTTCGGCCAGGATGCGGCGCGCTTCCTGATTGGTCTCGAGGATGGTGCCGTTCTGCGAGAAGCTGATGATGCCGAGCAGCATCCGGTTCACGGTGCCGGCGAACAACTGGCGCTCGCACTCGAGGAAATCCAGGCGCGCATGCAGCTGGATCGAGCGCTTCAGGTGCGGCAGCAGGAAGCGCACCAGGGCCTTGTCCTCGGTGCTGAAAGGCTGCGAATCGTGCGGGCGGGTGATGCGCAGCCGGCACTCGATGCCCTCCTTGGTGTAGATGTCGGCGCCGAGCAGGTGGCGCACGCCGAGCGGCCGCAGGTATTCCTGGTACACCGTGCTCTGCAGCCACTGCTTGCCGATCAGCTCCTCGGCGGTGACGACCTCGCCCTCGGCCAGGCGCACGAAGGGGTCCATGGCGAAGAAGTGGGTCTCGTACGACTCGATGCCCTGCTTGGTGACGGTGCCGGTGTTGATCATCACGCCGGTGCTTTCCGAGGAAGGCGGACGCAGCATCAGGGTGACGTGGGCAGCCTGCAGGTGGTCGCGCACCAGCTGCAGCGCCATTTGCCAGGGCGGGGATTCGACCGCGCCGTCGTAGACGGCGCCGACCAGGCGGTCCAGCGCCGTCATGCCCACCGACTCGACCAGGTTGTCGAGGGTATAGGCGCCCCCGGCCCGGCCGATGGACCCTTCAGTGTCGGTGATGGTGTGCTTTGCAGCCAAAGGCATTGACCCTCCTCGCTCCGTCATGCCGGGGCTCCGCGTTTTTTGCACCGTTTTGGTCTGGTTTGAACAACGCGCGGAGCTGCTTGATTTGCCTGGTATTTGCGGTTTCGATCCTCATACCGGAACGGGCGGCGTGGGGGCCCGCCTACGCTCGATGGCCTAAGTATATGTCAGCAAATAGCCCGAACGGATGATTCGCAAGCTTAAGCGCTGGCCCGAGCATGGCGCCTTGACATTTGCCGCCAGGAACGCGCCGGTCGCGGGGCGGCACCCCACCCAGAAACGGAACCCCGGAATGCCCAGCGAACAGGTGATGAAGGCGGCCATGCAGGCCTATATCGACGGCTTCAACCAGTCCAGCGCCGAGGCGGTGGTCGCGCTCTATGCCGACGACGCCACGGTGGAGGACCCGGTCGGCAAGGAAGTGATGCAGGGCAAGGAGAAGATCGCGGCGTTCTACAGGATGTCCATCGCCACCGGCGCCAGGCTCAAGCTGGCGGCGCCGATCCGCGCCTCGCACGGCAATTCCGCGGCGATGGCCTTCGACGTCGAGCTGAACCTGCCCCAGGGCCGCATGCTGATCCGCGTCATCGACGTGATGACGTTCGACGAAGCCGGCAAGTTCACCTCGATGCGCGCTTTCTGGGGCCCTAGCGACATGACGATGCTCTGAGGCCCGCGCCTCCCCGCCCGGTAGTCATTTCGGACGATGACGCAAATGCGCTTTTCTGTGAAAAAGATCATCGACAAAGCCGCTTGCGCGCCGTCCCGCCGCGCCTGAGCGAAAACTAACGGATCCAGTGGAGTTTCAGGAGGACGCTGTGCAGACCCAAGTTCAGAAAACCGCCACCTTGGTCACCCCCCAGGCGCTGCTGCAGCGTGCCCGCGAGATGGTGCCGGTGCTGGCTGCGCGCGCGAAGCAGACCGAGGAGCTGCGCCGCGTTCCCGACGAGACCGTGGCCGAGATGCAGGCGGCCGGCTTCTTCCGCGTGCTGCAGGCCAAGCAGTACGGCGGCTACGAGATGGATCCCCAGGTGTTTTACGACATCTGCATGACCCTGGCCGAAGGCTGCATGTCCACCGCCTGGATCTACGGCGTGATCGGCGTGCACAACTGGCAGATGGCCTGCTTCGACCCGCGCGCCTCCGAGGACGTGTGGGGCAAGGACACCTCGGTGCTGATCGCCTCGACCTACATGCCCAAGGGCCAGGTCAAGCCGGTCGAGGGCGGCTTCAAGTTCTCCGGCCGCTGGGGCTTCTCCTCCGGCATCGACCACTGCCAGTGGGTGCTGCTCGGCGGCCTGATCTTCCCCGCCGACGGCAAGGGCCCGCCGGAATACCGCACCTTCCTGGTGCCGCGCAGCGACTTCGAGGTGATCGACACCTGGCATGTAATGGGCCTGAAGGGCACCGGCTCCAAGGACATCGTGGTCAAGGATGCCTTCGTGCCGGAGTACCGCACGCACAAGGCCAGCGACGGCTTCATGGGCACCAACCCGGGCCGCGACACCTTCACCTCCGACCTGTACAAGCTGCCGTTCGGCCAGATCTTCGTGCGCGCGGTGTCGTCCGCGGCCATCGGCGGCCTGCAGGGCGCGCTGACCACCTTCCTCGACTTCGCCAAGGTCCGCGTCGGCGACATGGGCAACAAGACCTCGGAGCAGGCGCCGGCGCAGCTGGCCGCCGCCGAGACGGCGCTGGCCATCGACGAGATGAAGCTGGTCCTGAACCGCAACTTCGACGTGCTGATGGGCAAGATCAGGGCCAGGCAGCCGCTGGACGACATCCAGCAGCGCCTGCACTTCCGCCACCAGGCGGCGCAGGTGGTGGACCGCTGCGCGCGCCATGCCTACCAGCTGTTCTCGGCCTGCGGCGGCCGCGGCATCTTCACCGACTTCCCGCTGCACCGCTACATGCACGACATCTTCGCGGCGCGCGGCCATTACGCCAACAATCCCGAGCAGTTCGGGCGTAACTACGGCGGCGTGCTGCTGGGCCGTGAAAACACGGATTTCTTCCTCTGATGAACCCGGTCGCCCTTCCTCCGGGAAGGGAGCAGGGCGAGGGGCGCGGTTCCCGGCCGTGCTGCTCCCGATCGGGAGCACGCCCCTCAACTCCGGCCCCTTTTCCAATGGGAGAGGGGGAGTGAACAAGCGAGACCTCCGATGGTGTGTGCGATGGGCATGAATCAGGCGGCGGCAGCCGAGCCGCGCGAGTACGACGTGATCGTGGTGGGTTCCGGCGCCGGCGGCATGACCGCGGCGCTGTGCTGCCAGGCCCAGGGCCTGTCGGCGCTGCTGATCGAGAAGCAGGACCTGTACGGCGGCACCAGCGCGGTGTCCGGCGGCGGCATCTGGATCCCCTGCAACGACGACATTCCCGGCGTCGGCGGCAACGACACGCCGGAAGAGGCGCTGACCTATCTGAAGGGCCTGACCCGCGGCGAGGTGCCGCTGGCGCGCCTGGAAGCCTACGTGCGCAACGCCCCCGGCATGGTGCGCTTCATGGCCAGGCGCTTCGGCGTGCGCTTCCGCGCGGTGAAGAAATATCCGGACTACTTCCCCGACCATCCCGGCGGCAAGCCCGGCTACCGCACCATGGAGCCGTATCCGTTCGACGCCGCCCGGCTGGGCGAGGAGTTCCAGCGCATGCGCGGCCCCTACAAGGGCACGCAGCTGATGGGCCGCGTCTCGATGGACCAGGTCGAGGCGCATGTGCTGTTCACGCGCGCACCGGGCTGGATCTGGCTGATGCTGAAGATGATGGGCCGCTACTGGTTCGACTTCGCCTGGCGTCGCAAGACCCAGCGCGACCGCCGCCTGGTGCTGGGGCAGGGCATGATCGCCGCGCTGCGCCAGGCGATGCTGGAGCACCAGGTGCCGCTGTGGCTGAACACGGCGCTGGAGTCGCTGGTGTTCGAGAATGGCCGCGTCACCGGCGTGGACGTGGTGCGCCAGGGCCGGAAGCTGCGGCTGAACGCGCGCCGCGGCGTGGTGCTGGCTTCCGGCGGCTTCGAGTCCAACCAGCGCATGCGCGAGCAGTACCTGCCCAAGCCGACCGACGCGGCCTGGACCGCGGCGCCCCCGATCAACATGGGCGACGGCATCCGCGCCGGCCAGGCGCTCGGCGCCGGCACGGCGTTCATGGACCTGACCTGGGGCTCGCCGACGGTGGCGACCTCGCCGGACACGCCGGCCTGCGGCATCTTCGTCGAGCGCGCCCTCCCGGGCAGCCTGGTGGTGAACAAGGCCGGCCGGCGCTTCGTCAACGAGGCCTGCCCCTACACCGAGTTCGTCTACGCCATGTACGCCGAGCAGGCGCGCAGCGGCGGCGGCGTGCCGTGCTGGCTGGTGTTCGACGCCACCTTCCGCCACAAGTATCCGATGGGCCCGCTGCTGCCCGGCCAGATCCAGCCCGACAAGGCCCTGCCCAAGCACTGGCTCGACAAGGTCTACTACCGGGCCGGCAGCCTCGACGAGCTGGCCGCCAAGATCGGCGTCGACGCCGCCGGGCTGCAGGAAACGGTGCGCACGTTCAACGACAACGCCGTGCGCGGCGTGGACCCGCAGTTCAACCGCGGCGGCAACGTGTTCGAGCGCTACTACAGCGATCCCTCGGTCAAGCCCAATCCCTGCCTCGGCCCGCTGCTCAAGCCGCCGTTCTACGCCGCGCGCCTCGACGCCGGCGAGCTCGGCACCAAGGGCGGCCTGGTCACCGACGAGTCCGCCCGCGTGCTGCGCGAGGACGGCGGCGTCATCGACGGCCTTTACGCCGTCGGCAACTGCTCCGCCGCGGTGATGGGCCGCACCTACGCCGGCCCCGGCGCCACGCTCGGCCCGGCGATGACCTTCGCCTACATCGCCGCGCATGAAATCGCCAAGACCGCCGGAATGAAGGGCGGGCAGGCTGGGGTGGCGCAGGCGGCGTAAGGAGCATTGCCCTGCCGGCGCAAGCCGGCATCCGGGCGCGAAGTTCGGCGTCAGGGACTCTGGAGACCGGCGGCTTGCGCCGGCCTGACGCCAGAAAATCTAAAGAGCGATTCGAGGAGACCATGAGCAAGCTCAAAGGCAAAGTCGCACTCGTCACCGGCGCCGGGCAGGGCGTCGGGCAGGGCATCGCTTACGCCCTCGCCGCGGAGGGCGCGGCGGTGGCGGTGACCGGGCGCACCCTGGCCAAGGTCGAGAAGACCGCGGCCGAGATCGTCAGGCGCGGCGGCAAGGCCTTGCCGCTGGCCTGCGAGGTGAAGGAGCTGGCTTCGCTGGAGCGCGTGGTGGCGGAAACGGTGAGGCAGCTCGGCGGTCTCAACATTCTGGTCAACAACGCCCAGGAAGTGCCGCTGGGCCCGCTCAACGGCGTGACCGAGGAGGCCTTCGCCGCCGGCTGGGAATCCGGCCCGCTGGCGACCTTCCGCCTGATGAAGCTGTGCTATCCGCATCTGAAGGGCGACGGCAACATCATCAACCTGGGCAGCCCGGCGGCGATGCGCTGGGACGCCAGCGGCTACGGCGTCTACGCCGCCGTCAAGGAGGCGATCCGCTCCCTGACCCGCGCCGCGGCCTGCGAGTGGGCCAAGGACGGCATCCGCACCAACGTGATCCTGCCCCTGGCCAACTCCCCGGCGATGGAGTGGTGGACGCGTGAGCGGCCGCAGGAATCGGCGGCCTTCATCGCCACCGTGCCGGCGCAGCGCGTCGGCGACTGCGAGCTCGACATCGGCCGCTTCGTCGCCAGCCTTTGCTCCGACGATTGCCGCTACATCAACGGCCAGAGTGTCGCCGTCGATGGCGGCCAGGCATATCTGGGCTAAAAAGCTGCCGCCATGCCGGCCTTCGCCGGTATGACGCAAACGGAGAGAGCATGAGCGCCGACATCGCGCTGGGCAACGACGGCCAGGGCCTCTATACCCTGACCATGGGCCAGGCCGGCAAGGCCTGCGTGGTGACACGGGACAGCTGCCTGGCGATGACCCAGGCGCTGCGCCAGGTGCGCGAGGACGGCGCGGCGCGCGTGCTGGTGCTGCGCAGCGCCGGCAAGTCGTTCAACGCCGGCGGCGACATTTCCGCGATCAGCGCCACCCTGGTCGACTCCGACCGGCTGCTCGGCGGCATCATCGACGCCTTCCACGAATCGATCCTGGCGCTGCGGCGCCTGCCGGTGCCGGTGATCGGCAGCGTATTCGGCGCGGCGGCCGGCGGCGGCTTCTCGCTGGCCCTGGCCTGCGACCTGCTGGTGGCGGCCAGGAGCGCCCGCTTCGTCGCCGCCTATCCGGCGCTGGGGACTTCGTCCGACGGCGGCCTCAGCCATTACCTGAGGCGCCGTCTTGGCGCCATGAAGGCGCTGGAGATCGTGCTCGGCGGCCCGCTCGGCGCGGCCGAGGCGCAGGCCCTCGGCCTGGTGGCCAGGGTGGTGGACGACGGGCAGCTCGAGGCGGAGACACTGGCTTATGCGCGGCAGATCGCGCAGATGGCGCCGCAGTCGGTCCAGGCATTCAAGCAGCTGCTCGGCGCCGCCGAGGACGCGGAGCTGGAGGCGCAGCTGGCGCGCGAGCGCGCCGCCTTCCTCGGCTGCGCCCGCACCGAGGATTTCCGCAACCGGGTCCAGGCGTTCTTGCAAAAGCGCGGATGAGCACGCCCGCCGCCAGCACCGCGGAGCTGCTCGACGAACAGCGGGTGCGGCAGAAGCTGGAACGGGTGCTGCGCGAGCGCACCGGCGCCGCGGCGAGCGTCGGCGCATTGAAGCGCTTTCCGGTCGGCTACTCCTGGCTGACCTATGGCTTCAGCGCCAGCTGGGAGGATGCGAGCGGAGCGCAGCGGCGCGAGCTGATCCTGCGCCTGGGGCCGCCCAACGGGCTGTTCGCGCCCTACAGCGCGGCGCCGCAGTTTCTGACCTTGCAGGCCTTGCGCGGCAGCGGCGTGCCGGTGCCGGCGGTGCACTGGCACGGCGACGCGGCGGAAGCCTTCGGCGCACCCTGGTTCATCTGCGAGAAAGTGCCGGGCCGTGCTCCGGTGATGTGGGGCGAGACCTTCAGCGACCAGACCCGCGCCGCGCTCGGCGCGCAGCTGGCCGACGCGCTGGCGGCGCTGCATCGCTTCGACTGGCGCGGCACCGCCATCGAGAGCCTCGGCGGCCAGGTGACGACGGCGAACGCGGCGCGCCTGCAGGTCGACTACTGGGCCGGCGAAATGCAGCGCTGGCAGCTGCGGCGCCAGCCGATGGCCGAGTCGGTGCTGGCGTGGCTGCGGGCGCACTGTCCGGAGGCGCCGAAGGTGACGGTGGTTCACGGCGACTACCGCATCGGCAACTTCCTCTGTGTCGACGACCGCATCACCGCCATTCTCGACTGGGAGCTGGTGCACCTGGGCGATCCGCACGAGGACCTGGGCTGGATGTGCCAGCGCACCTTCCGCCCCGGCACCTCCCTGATCTGCACCCTGATTCCGCGCGACGAGCTGTACCAGCGCTACGAGCGCGGCACCGGCATCAAGGTCTCGCCGAAGCTGGTGCACTTCTACGAGGTGCTGGGCCTGTTCAAGTTCTACGTCATCGACATCGGCGCCGAGCGCTGCTTCGAGGACGGGCTGCACAACGACCTGCGCCTGCCGTCGATGGCGGCGCAGGCTTCGCGGCTGCTGCTGCAGCTGGAAAAGCTGATCGCGGAGGCGCCGTGAACAACACCCTTGACCGCCTCTTCGCCGGCCTCGTCGCCAGCCTGCAAGGCGAGATCATCCCGCGCCTGGACGACGAGTTCGCCCGCGGCCAGGCCTATGCCGCGGTGGACCTGCTCAACAATCTGCGCCCGCGCCTCGACTGGGCGGTGGGGCCGCTGGCCGAGCAGGTTGCGGCCCAGCTGGCGGCGGCGCAGCGCATCGCGGCCGTGGCGCCGGAGCACGCGCTGCCGCAGGAACTGGAGGCCGTGCCGCAAGCCGCGACCGGCGAAGCGCTGCGCCGGCACCGCGACGCGCTCGACGAACATCTGTGCAAGGTCCTCGACCGGCTGGCGCAGGCGCCGGCCGGGCAGCGCGAGGCGCTGCAGGCGGTGTTGACGCAGTACATGAAGGAGCAGGTGCGGCGCGAGGTGAGCCTGGCGGCGAAGCCGCTGTTCGGCGAGATCGCGGGGAATACAGGCGCGGACAAGAAATGAGTGATGTCATCCTGAGCGCAGCGAAGGATGCGGCCCTCGGCACCAGATCCCTCGCTGCGCTCAGGATGACATCCGAGGAGAGCATATGCTGACCCCGCAGGACGACCACATCGGCCACCAGCTGCCCACCACCTTCGATCATGTCGGCACCAGCGATCCGGCCTGGATGGAGCGCTACTGGTATACCGGCCACCTGGTCCCTTCCGGCGAGGTGATCTTCGACCTCGGCCTGGGCTACCACCCCAACCGCAACGTGATGGACGCCTTCGCCGGCGTCACCGTGGGCGGCCGCCAGTACAACTTCCGCGCCTCGCGCCACCTGCGGCCGAACCCCCTGCATCCGCTGCACACCAGGATCGGGCCGCTGGAGTTCGCGGTGCTGGAGGGCTTCAAGCGCCATCGCCTGACCTTGGACCGCAACGCGTCCGGCATCAGCTTCGATATCGAATTCCTCGGCGGCTTCAATCCGCACGAGGAGGCGCAACGCTTCCGCCGCCGCAACGGCCGCATCACCGAGAACCTGGCGCGCTGCCAGCAGCTCGGCCGCTACGCCGGCTGGCTCGAGGTGGACGGCCGGCGCCACGAGCTGACGCCCGAAAGCTGGTGCGGCCAGCGCGATCATTCCTGGGGCATCCGCGCCGAGCTGCGCACCGACGAGGCGCACCCGCCACTGACCCACTTCCAGCCCTCGTTCTGGACCTGGGTGGCGGTGCAGTTCCCGCAGCGCGGCCTGCTCTGGTCCTTCACCGAGCGCGCGCCGGGCGACATCGCCTACCTCACCGGCGAGGAGGTGCTGCCGCTGGGCCAGCGCGCCAGCCGCGGCCTGCATGTCGACGACGTGAGGCACGAGCTGGTCTGGGCAAAGGACCGGCTGGGGCAGACGCTGGCGTCCGGCAGCTTTGAGCTGACCCTGGCCAGCGGCAAGAAGCGGCAGCTGGAGCTGCGCACCCTGCCGGCGCGCTATTTCCTCAAGGGCGGCCTCTACGGCGGCCTCGGGGGCTGGTTCCAGGGCGACGACAAGGGGCCGCTGCACCTCGAGCACGAGCAGTGGGACCTGCGCGACGCCGCCACGCGCCGCCTGACCCGTACCCTGGCCGACCATGTCGTCGAGGTGCGCGAGGGCGACGAGGTGGGCTACGGCATCATTGAATATGCGGTGGCGCCGGGGTATCCGAAGTACCAGGAAGTGCAGGAGTTTCCGCCGTATTAGCGATCAGTCACGAGCGCAGCGAAGGGCCCTGGTGCCATGCCTTTTCCGGCTACGTGCAGGCCGGATCCTTCGCTCCGCTCAGGATGACAAACAGCGAGAGAGCCACCATGACGACCCCATCCGCCTTCGACCCGATCCAGATCGGCCCGCTCAAGCTGCGCAACCGCTTCATCAAGTCCGGCGCCAACGAGGGCATGGCCAAGGGCGGGGTGCCGTCGAAGATGCTGGTCGAGCATCACCGCGCCGTTGCCGCCGGCGGCGTGGCGATGAGCACCGTGGCGTACTGCGCGGTCTGCGCCGACGGCCGCACCTTCGAGGACCAGGTGCAGCTGGAGCCCGGCACCGTGAAGCACCTCAAGGTGCTGACGGAGGCGGTGCACCGGGAAGGCGCCGCCGCCTGCGCCCAGATCACCCACGGCGGCGCCTTCACCTTCCTGCCGCGGCTGGGCACCAGGTACCCGCTCAGCTCCTCCGGCGGCTTCAACGCCGCCGGCGTCATCAGCGGCCGCTTGTTCAAGACGGCGATGACGCCGGATGACCTCGAGCGCATCGCCGGCGAGTTCGTCGCCGGAGCGCGGCTGGCGCGCGAGGCCGGCTTCGACGCCGTGGAAATCCACATGGGCCATGGCTACCTGCTGAGCCAGTTCCTGTCGCCGGCCTACAACAGGCGCAAGGACCAGTACGGCGGTGCCGCCGCGCAGCGCGCCCGGTACCCGGCAATGGTGCTGCGGCGGGTGCTGGACGCGGTCGGCGGCAGCATGGCGGTGACCTGCAAGATCTGCGTTACCGAGGGCTTCAGGAACGGGGCGACCGCCGAGGATGCCGCTCAGGTGGCCCAGGTGCTGGAGCGCGAGGGCGCGCACCTGCTGGTGCTCAGCGGCGGCATGAACGTGGAAGCGCCATGGGCGATCTTCGGCAGCCCGATGCCGCGCGCCGCGACGGACACGGTGCAGAACCCGGTGATCCGCATGGCCACCCGCATCCTGCGGCTGTGGGAGCCGAAGGTCACGTTCCACGAAAACTACTTCATGGAGCACTCGCGCAAGGTGCGTGCCGCCGTGAAGATGCCGCTGGCTTACCTGGGCGGCGTGAAGTCCGTCGCCGGTATCGCGCAGGCGATGGGCGAGGGCTTCGACTGCGTGGTGATGGCCCGCGCCCTGATCCACGATCCGCAGCTGGTCAACAAGTTCCGCAGCGGCGAGGCCACGGTATCCGGCTGCACCGCCTGCAACGAATGTGTGGTGATGATGTACACGCCGGGCGGCACCAGCTGCGTCCTGCGCGAGCCGAACAGCGCCGAGCTGAACCGCACGCCGGCGGCAGCCTAGCGACCACGGTAGCCCGGGAAGCGCGCAGCGCTACCCGGGGCTTTCCCATGGAGGTCGTGCATCCCGGGTAGCGCTGCGCGCTTCCCGGGCTACGGTATGCTCGAGGCATGGTCCTATATCGGCGCAATCGGGTTCAGGGTGGTACCTACTTCCTGACCGTGACCTTGCGTGATCGATCCGCAAGTTTTCTGGTCGATCATGCGGAGGCCCTGCGGGAATCCTTTCGGAGCGTCAGAACCCACCTGCCATTCATCATTGATGCGCTGGTCATCATGCCTGACCATTTGCACCTGCTCTGCACGCTGCCGGAAGGTGATGATGCCTATTCGGAGCGGATACGCCTGCTCAAGCGGAACTTTACTGCTGCGTTGTCGGGGCAAATTGAATTACCCGGCAAAGGGTTATGGCAGCCCAGGTTCTGGGAGCACACCGTCCGTGACGAGGCGGACTTCCAGAGACATTTCGACTACATCCACTTCAACCCCGTCAAGCATGGATATGTGAACCGGGTAGCAGACTGGCCGTATTCCTCATTCCACAAACATGTGAAGAATGGATTGCTGGCGGCGGATTGGGGAGGCGATTTCGCCGAGATCGTCGATGGCGGCTACGGGGAACGGTAGCCCGGGAAGCGCGCAGCGCTACCCGGGGGCTTTCCCATGGAGGGCGTGCATCCCGGGTAGCGCTGCGCGCTTCCCGGGCTACGAAGGGTGAGGTTTCAGATCCCCGGCGCGCCAGGGAAGCCGACGTAGTAGGTGCCGGTCAGCATGCCGCCGTCCACCGCCAGTTCGGCGCCGCAGACATAGGAGGCTTCGTCGCTGGCCAGGAACAGGCTGCAATGCGCCGCCTCGGAGGGCTCGCCGACGCGCTGCGCCGGCACCCAGGTATAGCGCTTGTTCACCTCGGCCTTGGCCTCGGCGTAGGGGTTGCCCATGGCGGTGTCGATCCCGCCCGGGTGGATCGAGTTGACCCGCACGCCCTTGTGGCCCAGCTCCATGGCGGCGCAGCGGGTCAGGCCGCGTACGCCCCACTTGCTGGAGCTGTAGGCGGACAGGCCGTTCGCGCCCTTCATGCCGTCGGTGGAGGAGACATTCACGATCGAGCCCTTGCCGCGGCCGATCATGTGCGGCGCCACCGCCTTGATGCCGAGGAATTGGCCCATCAGGTTGACCTGCAGGACGCGCTCGTATTCGGCCTTGCTGGTCTCGAGGAGGGTCTTGAACAGCAGGATGCCGGCGTTGTTGACCAGGATGTCGACCTGGCCGAACCTGGCGATGGCCTTGTCCACCACGCGGGCCCAGTTCGCTTCGTCGCTGACGTCGAGGTGTTCGAAGATGGCGTTGGCGCCGATCTCCTGCGCCAGCCGGGCGCCGTCCTGGTCGAGCACGTCGGCGATGACGACTTTGGCGCCTTCCTGCGCGAACAGCCGCGAGGTGGCACCGCCCATGCCGCGGGCGCCGCCGGTGATGATCGCCACCTTTCCTGCAAGTCTGGCCACGGTATTCTCCTCCGCTTCTGTTGGTCCGCTCTGTTATTCGACGACGGCGGGATGCGCCTGCACCGGGCCGCCCAGCATGGCGCGGTGCGAGGGCGGCTGCTTGCCGTCGATGTCCTTGATGCCGTACTCCAGCGCCAGCTCTGCGCCCACCACCACCTGGCCGGACTTCTCCATGCGCCTGGGGTCGCGGTACAGCGCGCCGAGGAGGTGGCCGGTGAACTCGGGACTTTCGGCGATATCCCAGAAGCCGGCGTACTTGGCGGCGTCGGCATCCATCACGCGCCTGGTGCGGTCGGTCTTGAGCATGCCCATCCACACCGACACGGCGGCGACGCCGTGCTTGCGCAGGTCCACCGCCATGTCCTTGGCGAACTTGTCGACGCCGACCTTCTGCGCGCCGTAGGCCGGGCCGTGCATGTAGCAGCTGGCGCCGAAGGAGGAGGTGAAGGCGATCAGGCCGTTCTTGCGCGCCACCATCAGCGGCGCGGCGTACCAGCTGGCGATATAGCCTGAGCGCAGGCCCACGTCGAGGATGTCCACCTGCTCGATCGGCTTCTCCCAGAAGCCGCCCTTTTCGATCAGCGTGTCGTGAATGACGGTGGCGTTGTTGACCAGGATGTCGAGGCGGCCGTTCTGCTCCTGCTTCACCTGCTCGAACAGGGCCTTCACCTGCGCGTCGTCGCCGTGGTCGACGGCCACGGCGATGCCCTTGCCGCCGGCCTTGGTCACGCCCTCGGCGGTGGCGTAGATGGTGCCGGGCAGGGGGGCGTCGCCCTCCTTCTTCGAGCGGCCGGTGACGTAGACGGTGGCGCCTTCCGCGCCGAGCGCGAGGGCGATGCCCTTGCCGGCGCCGCGCGAGGCCCCGGTGACGACGGCGACCACGCCTTGCAGCGGCTTGTCCTGGCTCATGTCTGCTCCTCCGTGCTGATTATGGATCAACGAAAATGTGCGCCCGGGCGCCCGCAGCGGACGTCTCGGGGGCGGTGCGCTGCGCCGCCCGCGGAGACGTTCCCCGGGGGCAACACCCGGGACGGACGGCGGGCGCCTTGCTTCATGCCGGCGCCTTGCGCAGCTCGAATTTCAGCACCTTGCCGGCGGCGTTCACCGGCAGGCTCTTCACGATCTCGACGAAGCGCGGCACCTTGTAATTAGCCATGTTGTCGCGGCACCAGGCGATCAGCTGCTTGCCGTCGAGGCTGGCCTGCGGGCGCAGCACCACGAAGGCCTTGCCGACCTCGCCGAGGCGCTCGTCGGGGACGCCGACGATGGCGACCTGGGCCACCGCGGGATGGCCGGCGATGATGCGCTCGATCTCCGCCGGATAGCAGTTGAAGCCGCCGGCGATGTACATGTCCTTGAGGCGGTCGGTGATGCGCAGGTAGCCGCGCTCGTCGAGGATGCCGATGTCGCCGGTGTGCATCCAGCCGTCGGCGTCGATGGTCTCGGCGGTGGCTTTGGGATCGTCGAGGTAGCCACGCATGACGTTGTAGCCGCGCACCACGATCTCGCCGGCCTCGCCGGCGGGGACCGGCCTGCCGTCGCCGTCGATGCAGCGCACCTCGGTGTCGGGCAGGGGCCGGCCGCTGGTCAGGGCCACGGTTTCGGCGTCGTCGCCGGCGCCGCAGAGGGAGACCACCCCGCAGGACTCGGTCAGGCCGTAGCCGGTCAGCACCACCTTGAAGCCGAGCTCGGCGCGGATCCGCCCGATCAGGGCCGGCGCGATGGCCGCCGCCCCGGTGATGGTGGCGCGCAGGCTCGACAGGTCGGACTCGCCGCGGCGCGGATCGTTGAGGATGGAGATGAACAGCGTCGGCGGGCCCGGCAGCACCGAGATGCGCTGGTGGGCGACGCGCGACATCAGCACCGCGGCGTCGAATACGGCGTGCGGCAGCACCATGGCCCCGGCCAGCAGGCCGGCCATCCAGCCGAACTTGTAGCCGAAGGTGTGGAAGAAGGGGTTGACCACCAGGTAGCGGTCTTCCGGCACCAGCTCCATGTGGCGCGACCACTCGGCGATGGTGCGCAGGTTCTGGCCGTGCGCCGTCATCACGCCCTTGGGCAGGCCGGTGGTGCCGGAGGTGAAGATCACGTCCATCAGGCTGTCGGCCGTGACGGCGGCGCTGCGCTTCGCCACTTCCCCGGCCGGCACTTCCGCGGCGCGGTCGAGGAAAGCCTGCCAGGTGAAGGCGCCGTTCTCGGCATCGCGCAGCACCACGATGTTTTCGAGTCCCGGCGGGCGGTGCGGCGCCAGCACGGCGGGGTAATACTGGTCGAGGAAGCGGCCGGCGCTGAACAGCAGCCTGGCGCCGCTGCGTTGCAGCACGTAGGCCACCTCGCTGCCCTTCATGCGGGTGTTCACCGGCACCACCGCGGCGCCGACGCTGAGCACGCCCAGCGCGGCAATGATCCACTCGACGCAGTTCTGGCCCCAGATGGCGACGCGCTCGCCGGGCTGCACGCCCATGGCGATGAGGGCGCGGCCGGCGTCGATGCGCAGGCGGTCGAGCTGCTCGTAGCTGAGCACCTGGCCGTCCTCGCCGACCAGGGCGATGCGTCCGGCATGGCGCTGCGCCGCGGCTGCGAAGGCGAGGGGAAGGGTCGGATGGCTCATTTGACGTAGCGCACTTTCACCCGTGGCGTCTTCGGCACCGACTGGCAGCTGAGCACCCAGCGGTCGTCCAGCTCGTCCTGCTCCAGCACGTGGTTCTCCAGCATCTCCACTTCGCCTTCCAGCAGCTTGCAGATGCACGAGGCGCAGGCGCCGGCGCGGCAGGAGTAAGGCGGCGCCAGGCCGGCGTCCTCCAGGGCCTCGAGCACCACCTGGCCGGGAAAGGCGGTGACGGTGTGGACGACGCCGTCGAGCTCGGCCTCGATCGTCACCTTGCCTTCGTGCAGGCTCTCGCTCACCGGGCTTATCTCTCGGCCCAGATGCGCCAGCCGTTGTCGATGTGCATCTCGGCGCCGTTGATGAACCTGGACTCGTCCGAGGCCAGGAACAGCACCAGGTTGGCGATGTCGCGGGCGTCGGCCATGCGCGTCATCGCCAGCTTCAGGTCCTTCACCTCGGGCATCAGCCCCGGCTTCACCGTGCTGTGCAGGTTGGCGACCATCGGCGTCTTGATGCCGTCCGGATGGACCGAGTTGCAGCGGATCTTCAGCTCGAAGCGGCGGCAGTGGATGGCGACGTTGCGGGTCAGCGCGGCGACCGCGCCCTTGGACGCGCTGTAGGCGCAGAACGCCGACATGCCGGAGATCGCGGCGATCGAGGACATGTTGACGATCGAGCCGCTCTTGCGCTTCTTCATCGCCAGCACGCCGTACTTGCAGCCAAGGAAGTAGCCGTCGGAATTGACGCGCTGCACCCTCTGCCACTGCTCCAGCGTGGTGTCCTCGATGGTGCCGTATTGCAGGATGCCGGCGTTGTTGACCAGCACGTCGACGCCGCCGAATTTCTCCTCCGTCGCCTGGATCACCGCCTTCCAGTCGTCCTCGGAGCTGATGTCGTGGCGCACGAACAGGGCCTGGTCGCCGATCGAGGCGGCGACGGCGCGGCCGGCTTCCTCGTTGAGGTCGGTCAGCACCACCCTGGCCCCTTCCTGCGCCAGCAGGATCGCGTCCTCCCTGCCCACGCCGCTGGCGGCGCCGGTGATGATGGCGACCTTGTCCTGCACTCTGCCCATGCAATACTCCTCGATAAGCCTATTCTTGATTGCGGCCGGGGCCGCGTGGCGCCGCCGTGGACGGCCGCCGGGCGCAAGGCCGGCGGGGGCGTGTTCGGGGTCAGAAAGGCATTATTTCCATCCCGGGCGGCGAATCATCATCCATTGAGACTAGCCGTTTGCATGAGGCGCGGGGGCGGGTCTCGTCTAATCGGGTGAAGCCGCTGTGGCGCCCGGGTCTTGATAATTGCGGTCATCGCAAACCAGATCCCAACAATCCCGGCGGAGCCCTCCCCAAAATGGCCCAACAAACCGTAAAAATCGATGCCCTCGCCTATGTCGTGGCCGAAAGCACCGACATTTCCAAGTGGAAGCAGTTCGGCGAGGAGGTGCTGGGCGTCGCCACTTCCGAGGCGCCGGAAGGCGGGCTTTACCTCAAGATGGACGAGCGCAAGTATCGCATCGCCGTCGTCAAGGGCAGCCAGGACCGTTACCACGCGTCCGGCTGGGAGGTGCGCGACGAGACCTCGTTCAGTGCCGTGCTCGAAGCGCTGAAGAAAGCCGGCGTCGCCGTCAGCAAGGGCAGCGAGGCCCAGCGCAAGGCGCGCTGCGTGCAGGACCTGGCCTCGTTCACCGACCCCTCCGGCAACCGCCATGAGGTGTCCTGGGGCTTCACCACCGATTTCGCGCGCTTCATCTCGCCGGTCGGCGTCGAGGGCTTCGTCACCGGCGATGCCGGCGTCGGCCACACCGTGCTGCCGGCGGAGAAGTTCGACGAGACCTGGGCCCTGTTCCGCGACGTGCTCGGCTTCGGCCTGTCCGACATCTTCCGCCACAAGTTCACCCCCGATCCGAACGAGCCGGTCAAGCGCATCTACTTCACCCACTGCGCCAATCCGCGCCACCACAGCCTGGCGCTGTTCGAGATGCCCATCCCCAGCGGCTGCGTCCACATGATGATGGAAGTGCCGACCATGGACGAGGTCGGCCGCGCCTACGACCGCATGCAGAAGCAGGGCGTCAAGCTGATGGCGACCCTGGGCCGCCACGTCAACGACCGCATGACTTCGTTCTACATGAACAGCCCGTCCAACTTCGCCATCGAGTACGGCTACGGCGGCCTGATGCTGGACTGGGACAAGCACCAGGCCTTCGAGTCCACCGCCGTGAGCCTGTGGGGCCACGACTTCTCCGTCGGCTTCAAGTAAGGAGGCCGGAGCCTAAATGGCATTGAACAAGGAAATGTCGGCGGCGGCCGCGGTCGCGCAGCTGCGCTCGGGCATGACGCTGGGCATCGGCGGCTGGGGCCCGCGCCGCAAGCCGATGGCCCTGGTGCGCGAGATCCTGCGCTCCAGCCTCAAGGACCTGACCGTGGTGTCCTACGGCGGCGCCGACGTCGGCATGCTGTGCGCCGCCGGCAAGGTGAAGAAGCTGATCTTTCCCTTCGTCACCCTCGATGCGATTCCTCTCGAGCCTTATTACCGCAAGGCGAGGGAGAGCGGCGCCATCGAGGTGATGGAGCTGGACGAGGGCATGTTCGAGTGGGGCCTGCGCGCCGCCGGCATGCGCATGTCGTTCCTGCCGACCCGCGTCGGCCTGGCCACCGACGTGCTGGCGAAGAATCCCTCGATCAAGACCATCCAGTCCCCCTACGCGGACGGCGAGGTCTACGTGGCGATGCCCGCGCTGAAGCTGGACGCCGCGCTGATCCACGTCAACGAGGCCGACCGCCTCGGCAACACCCTGGTGCGCGGGGCCGACAGCTTCTTCGATCATCTCTATGCCCGTGCCGCCGACAAGTGCTATGTCAGCACCGAAGTGCTGCGCGAGCGCTTCGAGCTGGACGCGGAGACGGCGCGGCTGAATCCGTTCGAGCGCTACCTGGTGGCCGGCGTGGTGCACGCTCCGGGCGGCGCGCATCCCACCTACATGGGGCCGGACTACGGCTGGGACATGGAGCACTTCAAGCGCTACAACGCCTCCGCTGCCGAGGAGAACGGCTGGCAGAAGTACGTCGAGGAGTTCGTCAGCCCCGGCGAGGCGGCCTATCTGGCCAAGGTCGGCGGCGCCGAGCGCATCGCCAAGCTCAAGCTGCCGGTGTTCTGATCATGACCAACGAAGCGACACTGGCGGAACTGATGATCGTCGCCGCCTCCGAGGCCTGGCGCGACAACGGCGAAGTGCTGGCCTCCGGCATCACCACCATCCCGCGCCTGGGCGCGTCCCTGGCCAAGCTGACGCACTCGCCCGAACTGCTGATGACCGACAGCGAGGCGTTCCTGGTGTCCGAGCCGGTGCCGCTGGGGCCGCGCGGCGACTACCAGCCGAAATACGAAGGCTATATGTCGTTCGAGCGCGTGTTCGAGTGCGTCTGGGGCGGCAAGCGGCACGTCATGATCGGGCCGACGCAGGTGGATCGCTGGGGCCAGACCAACCTGTCCATCGTCGGCGACTACGCCAGGCCGAAGTCGGCGATGCTGGGCGTGCGCGGCCTGCCGGGCAACAGCATCAACCACATCAACTCCCTGTTCGTGCCCAACCACAACCCGCGCGTGTTCGTGGCGGGCGAGGTCGACATGGTGTCCGGCGTCGGCTACAAGCCCGAGCGCTGGGGCCCGGGCATGAAGCGCGACTTCGTCGACATGCGCCTGATCGTCACCGAGCTGTGCGTGCTGGACTTCGGCGGCGCGGACAAGGAGGGCGGCAAGGGCATCCGCGTCAGGTCCCTGCACCCAGGGGTCACGTTCGAGCAGGTGCAGGCCGCGACCGGCTTCCCCCTGCAGCCGGCCGGGGGGATGGGCGAGACGCCGATGCCGACGGCCGAGCAGCTGGCCATCATCCGGCGCCTCGACCCGCACAACCTGCGCGACGCAGTGCTGAAGAACAACCCGCCCGCGCGGAGGGCTGCCTGAATGGACGCGAAAGTCAAAGCTCCGGTGCTGGAAGGCTGGTTCACGCTCGACGAGCGCGCGCCGCATCTGCTCGGCGCGCGTTGCAAGAGCTGCGGCACCTATTACTTTCCGAAGGCGATCAAGTTCTGCCGCAATCCGGACTGCGCCGGCGAAGCGTTCGAGGAAGTGGAGCTGTCGCGCACCGGCAAGCTCTGGTCCTACACCAACGCGGCCTACAAGCCGCCCGAGCCCTATGTCGCCAGCGAGCCGTTCCAGCCCTTCGGCATCGCCGCGGTGGAGCTGGAAAAGGAGCGCATGATCGTGCTCGGCCAGCTTGCCACCGGCACCGCGCTGGAATCGCTCAAGGTGGGCATGGATGTCGAACTGGTGCTGGAGCCGCTGGACGACGGCAAGCTGACCTGGAAGTGGAAGATCGCCGGAGCCCGGGCATGAGCAAGGAAATCGCCGTGCTCGGCGCCGGCATGCACCCCTGGGGCAAGTGGGGGCGGAATTTCGTCGAATACGGCATCGTCGCCGCCCGCGCCGCGCTGGCCGACGCCGGCGTCAAGTGGCGCGACGTGCAGTTCGTTTCCGGCGCCGCCACCATGCGCAACGGTTACCCCGGCTACGTCGCCGGCGCCACCTTCGCCCAGGCCCTCGGTTGGCAGGGCGCGCAGGTCAACACCTCCTATGCCGCCTGCGCCTCCGGCTCGCAGGCCCTGGCCGCGGCCCGCTCCAAGATCCTCGCCGGCGAATGCGAGGTGGCGCTGGTGATCGGCGCCGACACCACGCCCAAGGGCTTTCTCGCGCCGATGAAGGGCGAGCGCCCGGACGATCCGGACTGGGTGCGGTTCCGCCTCGGCATCACCAACCCGACCTATTTCGCGCTGTACGCGCGACGCCGCATGGCGCTGTACGGCGATACCCAGGACGACTTCGCCCTGGTCAAGATCAAGAACGCCGAGCACGGCCTGGAAAACCCCAACGCCCGCTACCGCAAGAAGTTCACGGCGGCGGACGTGGCGGCCTCGGCCATGGTGGCCGACCCGCTGCGCCTGATGGACGTCTGCGCCACCTCCGACGGTGCCGCCGCGCTGATCGTCTCCAGCCTGGACTACGCCAGGAAGCTGGGGAAGAAGGACGCGCCGCGCATCGCCGCGATTTCCACCGTGACGCCGAGCTTTGCCACCGACACCGTGGAGATGCCGGACCTGGCCACCGATTCGGCTGTGGCGGCGGAGCCGCGGCGTTTCCGCGCCGCGCTGCCGCGCAAGGCCTACGAGGAAGCCGGCATCGGTCCGGAAGACGTCAGCGTGGCCGAGGTCTACGACCTGTCGACGGCCCTGGAGCTGGACTGGATCGAGGACCTGCAGCTGTGCCCGCGCGGCGAGGGGGCGCGGCTGCTGCGCGAGGGCGCCACCCGCATCGGCGGGCGCATCCCGGTGAACCCCTCGGGCGGCCTGTCCTGCTTCGGCGAGGCGGTCCCTGCCCAGGCGCTGGCCCAGGTCTGCGAGTTGACCTGGCAGCTGCGCGGCCAGGCCGGCGCCCGCCAGGTGCAGGGCGCGAAGGTGGGCATCACCGCCAACCAGGGCCTGTTCGGGCACGGCTCGTCCGTGATCGTGAAACGCTGATGAATCCGGTCCTCAATACGGTGCTGTGCGAGCGCCTGGGCTGCCGCTACCCGGTCGTGCAGACCGCGATGGGCTGGGTGGCGGACGCGAAGCTGGTCGCCGCCACCAGCAATGCCGGCGGCTTCGGCTTTCTCGCCGCGGCCACCATCAAGGCCGAGGACCTGGAGGCGGAAATCCTCAAGGTGAAGTCGCTGACCGAGCGGCCGTTCGGCATCAACTTCCACATGTTCCAGCCCAACGCGCAGCAGGTGATCGATCTCACCATCAAGCACCGGCTGCGCGCGGTCAGCTACGGCCGCGGGCCGGATGCCGGGACCATCGGCCGCTTCAAGCAGGCCGGCGTCCTGTGCATGCCGACGGTCGGCGCGCTGAAACATGCGCAGAAGGCGGTGGAGCTGGGCGCCGACATCATCACCGTGCAGGGCGCGGAAGGCGGCGGCCATACCGGCTCGGTGCCGACCACCCTGCTGCTGCCGCAGGTGCTGGATGCGGTGAGGGTGCCGGTGGTCGCCGCCGGCGGCTTCTACAACGGCCGCGGCCTGGCCGGGGCGCTGGCCTACGGCGCCGCCGGCATCGCCATGGGCACGCGGTTCCTGATGACCGCCGAGTCGCCGGTGCCGCGCGCCACCCTGCAGAAATACCTGGAGGCGAAGGACCCGGCCAGGATCCGCGCCTCCACCGCCGTCGACGGCATGCCGCAGCGCATGATCGACAATCCCTACCTGCTGCGCCTGGAAGCCGGCGGCCTGCTGCGGCGCCTGTTGGTGGCGCTGTCCAGCGCCTGGCAGTGGCGCGCGCACACCGGCATGTCCGTGGGCCACATGGTGCGCACCGCGCTCAAGGCGCTGGGCGAAGGCGATTCGGCGATCCAGACCATGATGGCCGCCAATGCTCCGGTGCTGATCCAGCGCGCCATGGTCGAGGGCCGTCCGGACGAGGGCGTGCTGCCCAGTGGCCAGGTCGCCTCCAACATCGACAGCCTGCCCACCGTCGCCGAGCTGATCGCGGGCATCGTCGCCGAGGCCGAGGCGCGGCTGGCCGCCTTGCAGGTCCGTACCAATACTTCCGGAATCGCCGCATGACTGCGACCCAGCAGTTCAGGACCACCATCGCCGACGGCATCGCCGAGATCGTCATCGACCGGCCGCCGGTCAACGCCCTCAACGACGCCGGCTGGCACGGCCTTGCCGATGAAATCGCGCGCGTCGGGCGCGACCCGGCGGCGCGCGTCATCGTGCTGCGCGCCGAGGGCCGCGGCTTCTGCGCCGGGGTCGACATCAAGGAGCTGGACAAGGAGCCGGAGAAGATCGTCTCGGTCAATGCCGGCAATTACCGCAGCTTCGAGGCGGTGCATCGCAATCCGCTGCCGGTGATCGTGGCCGTGCACGGTTTCGTGCTGGGCGGCGGCATCGGCCTGGCTGGCGCGGCCGACATCGTCGTCGCCGCCGAGGACGCGACGTTCGGCGTGCCGGAAGTGGACCGCGGCGCGATGGGCGGCGGCGCCCACCTGCAGCGCCTGTTCCCGGTGCAGAAGGTGCGCATGATGTATTTCACCGGCGAATCGATCACCGCGGCGGAGGCCTACCGCCTCGGCGCGGTGGAACAGGTGGTGCCGCGCGCGCAGCTGCGCGACGCGGCGCTGGCCATCGCGCGCAAGATCGCCGCCAAGAGCGCGGTGATGATCCGCCTGGCCAAGGAAGCCCTGAACGGGGTCGAGGACGGCAACCTCGAGAACAAATACCGCTGGGAGCAGGGCTTCACCCTGCAGGCCTACATGAGCAAGGAGTCGGCCGAAACGCGCCGCGCTTTCGTCGAGAAGCGCGAGGCGCAGCTCAACATGACGGGCGACAAGGAAGCGTCGGGGAACAAGAACAAATGAGACTCGAATACACCGAACGCCAGCAGCGCTTCCGCAAGGAAGTGCGGGAGTGGCTGGAGCAGAACGTGCCGAAGCAGCCGCTGCGCAGCTTCGACACCGAGGAGGGCTTCGCCGAGCACCGCGCCTGGGAGGGCAAGCTCGCCGCCGGCCGCTGGAGCGCCGTGACCTGGCCCAAGGAAGTCGGCGGCCGCGGCTGCGACCTGATCGAGTGGCTGGTGTTCGAGGAGGAGTACTGGCGTGCCGGCGCGCCGCTGCGCGTCAACCAGAACGGCATTTTCCTGCTGGCGCCGACCCTGATGGAGTACGGCACCGAGGAGCAGAAGCGGCGCTTCCTGCCGCGCATGGCCACCGGCGAGGATGTCTGGGCGCAGGGCTGGTCCGAGCCGGGCGCCGGCTCCGACATGGCGGCGATCCGCTGCAAGGCGGTGCGTGACGGCGACCACTATGTCATCAGCGGCCAGAAGACCTGGTCGACCCGCGCGGTGTGGGCCGACTGGCTGTTCGGCCTGTTCCGCACCGACCCCAACTCGGTGCGCCACCACGGCCTCACCTTCATCCTGCTGCCGCTGAACCTGCCGGGTATTACCATCCGCCCGGTCAAGCAGCTCAACGGCCAGACCGGCTTCGCCGAGATTTTCTTCGACGAGGTGCGCGTGCCAGTGGCAAACCGCCTTGCCGACGAAGGCGCCGGCTGGCAGGTGGCGATGGCCACCGCCGGCTTCGAGCGCGGCCTGATGCTGCGCTCGCCGGGCCGCTTCCAGCAGACCGCGAAGCAGCTGGTCGACCTGTACCTGCGCCACCAGGAGCAGGTCGACGCCGACCCCTCGGTGCGCGATGCCGTGCTGCAGAGCTGGATGGGCGCCGAGGCCTACGCCCTGGCCACCTACCGCACCGCCAGCCGCCTGGCCAAGGGCGGCCAGATCGGCGCCGAAGCCAGCACCAACAAGATTTTCTGGTCCGAGCTGGACCTGCTGATGCACGAGACCGCCATGCGCATCCTCGGCGCCCGCGCCGAACTGATGCCGCATGCGCCGGACGCCGGTGACATCGGCCACTGGCTGGACGGCTTCCTGTTCGCCCAGGCCGGGCCGATCTACGCCGGCACCAACGAGATCCAGAGAAACATCATTGCCGAGCGCATGCTCGGCCTGCCGAGGTCGTAACCGTGGTTTCCGTGAGCCATAGAGCCCCGTTCGCCCCGCGCGTCCGCGCAGCGGGCGCATCGAGGGGCTGCGGTGAAGGTTCGGCGCAATTCCCCGGCCGGTTGCGGGGGCAAGACAACGAGGCGGCCTACTGACATGGACTTCACTTTCGAAGAACAGCAAGTCGCCTTCCGCGACGCGGTGCGCAAGTTCCTGATGGTCGAGGCGGCGCCGGAGCTGCTGCGCGAGATCTGGGAAACCGAGAGCGGCCGCTCCAAGGACCTGCGCGCCAAGCTCGCCGACCAGGGCATCACCGCGCTGTCGGTGCCGGAGGAGTTCGGCGGCATCGGCCTGGGCGACCTGGACTGGGTGCTGATCAACCAGGAGTTGGGCTATTACGCCATCCCCGATTCGCTCTCGGACACGGCCTATCTCGCGGCCTTTCTGCTGAACCGCCTGTCCAGCGACGCGGCGCTGAAGAAGACCTGGCTGCCGAAGATCGCGGCCGGCACCGCGCGCATCGCCATCGGCCACCCGGTCAATCCCTTCGTCTCCGATGCCCAGCTCGCCGACCTGCTGCTGCTGTGGCACGAGGACGAGGTGCACGCGGTGCCGCGCGACAAGGTCAAGCTGTCGCTCAATCCCAGCATCGAGATGTCGCGCCGCCTGTACAAGGTGGAGTGGAAGCCGTCCGAGGCCACCCGCGTCGCCCCGGCCCGCGCCGGCAAGGAGTTGTGGGAGGGCGTGCTCAACCGCGCCGCCCTGGCGGTCAGCGCGCAGCAGCTCGGCCTGGCGCAGCGCATGCTGGACCTGGGCATCGACCACAGCGCGCAGCGCAAGCAGTTCGGCAAGCCGATCGGCTCGTTCCAGGCGGTGAAGCACCACCTGGCCGACGTCGCGGTGAAGATCGAGTTCGCCAAGCCGGTGGTGTTCCGCGCCGCCCAGGCCCTGGCCATCGGCAAGGGCAACGCCGCGGTGCACGTGTCCCACGCCAAGCTGGCGGCGGGCGAGGCGGCCTGGCTGTCGGCGCGCAAGAGCATGCAGGTGCACGGCGCCATGGGCTACACCTGGGAAGCGGACCTGCAGATGTTCATGAAGCGCGCCTGGGCCCTCGACGCCGCCTGGGGCGACCGCGCCTTCCACAAGACGCGCGTCTCCCAGCACATCTTCAAGCCCAGTGCCGCGCTCGGCCCCGGCGAAACTTTCAACTGACCTGAGGAAATTCCATGGCTGAAGCCTATATCGTCGACGCGGTGCGCAGCCCCGTCGGCAAGCGCCGCGGCAAGCTGGCCCACGTCCACGGCGCCGACCTCGGCGCGCACGTGCTCAAGGCGCTGGTCGCGCGCAATCCCTCGATCCCGGCCGAGGACTACGACGACGTGGTGTTCGGCTGCCTCGACGCCATCGGCCCGCTGGCCGGCAACATCGCGCGCTCCTGCTGGCTCGCCGCCGGCCTGCCGCTGACCGTGCCGGGTGTCACCGTGGACCGCCAGTGCGGCTCCTCGCAGCAGGCGCTGCATTTCGCCGCCCAGGCGGTGATGAGCGGCGTCAACGACGTGGTCGTCGCCGGCGGCGTGCAGACCATGAGCCAGATTCCCATCTCCTCGGCGATGGTCGCGGCCAAGCCGCTGGGCTTCAACGATCCGTTCTCCGGCAGCAAGGGCTGGGTCGAGCGCTTCGGCACCGCGCCGGTGTCGCAGTTCTACGCGGCGCAGAAGATCGCCGACCAGTGGAACATCTCGCGGGAGGACATGGAGGTGTACTCGCTGGAGAGCCACCAGCGCGCGCTGAAGGCGATCGCCGAAGGCCGCTTCAACCGGGAGATCGTGCCGCTGGAAGGCCTGGAGCAGGACGAGACCCCGCGCCAGACCTCGCTGGAAAAGATGAAGGCGCTGGAGCCGCTGGAGCCGGGCGGCAAGCTCACCGCCGGCGTGTCGAGCCAGACCTGCGACGGCTCTTCCGCCGTGCTGGTCGTGTCGGAGAAGGCGCTGAAGCGCTACAACCTCAAGCCGCGCGCCCGCGTCCACCACATGAGCGTGCTCGGCGACGATCCGATCATGATGCTCACCGCGCCGATCCCTGCCACCCGCGCCGCGCTGAAGAAAGCCGGCATGAAGCTGGAGGACATCGACCTGGTCGAGATCAACGAGGCCTTCGCCTCGGTGGTGCTGGCCTGGTTCAAGGAGATCGGCTATCCGCACGCCCGCACCAACGTCAACGGCGGCGCCATCGCCCTGGGCCACCCGCTCGGCGCCACCGGCATGAAGCTGATGTGCACCCTGCTCAACGAGCTGGAGCGCACCAACAAGCGCTACGGCCTGCAGACCATGTGCGAAGGCGGCGGCGTGGCCAACGTCACCATCATCGAGCGGCTGGGCTGAGCCATGGGCATCTGTGACAATCGCACCGTCATCGTCACCGGCTCGGGCAGCGGGCTGGGCCGCGAATATGCGCTGCTGATCGGCGCCGAGGGCGGCAACGTCGTGGTCAACGACATCCGCCTCGAGGCCGCCGCGGCGGTGGTCAAGGAGGTCGAGGCCGCCGGCGGCAAGGCCATCGCCTGCACCGACGACATCACCACCATGGACGGCGCGCAGCGCATCGTCGACGCCGCGGTGGCGAAATTCGGCGACGTGCAAGCCGTGGTCAACAACGCCGGCATCGTGCGCGACCGCATGTTTGCGAGCTTGAGCGAGGACGACTGGGACCAGGTGATCCGGGTCCACCTCAAGGGCCATTTCTGCCTTGCCAGCATCCTGGTGCGCCGCTGGCGCGACCAGGTCAAGGCCGGCCAGAAGGTCGACGCCCGCATCGTCAACACCAGCTCGGGCGCCGGCTTGCAGGGCTCGGTGGGGCAGAGCAACTACGCCGCGGCCAAGGGCGGCATCGCCTCCCTGACCCTGGTGCAGGCGGCCGAGCTGGGCCGCTACGGCATCACCGCCAACGCCCTGGCCCCGGCGGCGCGCACCGGCATGACCGAGAAGGTCTTCGCCGACGTGATGAAAAAGCCGGAAGGCGAGGCATTCGACCACTTCCATCCGGGCAACGTCGCGCCGCTGGTGGCCTGGCTGTGCAGCCCGCTGTCGGCCGGCGTCACCGGCAGGGTGTTCGAGGTCGAGGGCGGCAAGCTCTCCGTCGCCAACGGCTGGCGCACCGGCCAGATCCGCGACAAGAAGGCGCGCTGGAAGCCGGAAGAGCTGACCGGGGTGGTGCAGGAGCTGATCGCCGAGGCGCCCCGGCCGCAGAAAGTGTACGGGACGTGAACCCCGTGCCTCGCGCCAAGACGCCACCACGGCGCTTTTGATTCCTGATCGCCATGAACTTCTCTCTGACCGAAGACCAGGCCATGATCCGCGACGCCGCCCAGAACTTCCTGGCGGAGGAGAGCGGATCGGCCGCGGTGCGCAAGGCCGGCGAGAGCGAATCCGGCTTCGATCCGGCGGTGTGGCAGCGCATCGGCGCCGAGCTGGGCTGGTGCGGCATCCCGGTGCCGGAGGCCGACGGCGGCCTCGGCCTGGGCCCGGTCGAGCTGGTGCTGGTGCTGGAGCAGATGGGCCGCTACCTGCTGTGCGCGCCGTATTTCTCCACGGTGTGCCTGGCCGCCAACCTGCTGATCCAGGTCGGCGGCGGCAAGGCCCATGAGCGCTTCCTGCCGCCCATCGCCGAGGGCCGGCTGGTCGCCAGCGTGCCGCTGCCGAGCGGGGGCGAGGACTGGAATGCCGCGGCCGCAAAGGTGCAGGCGCGGCGCGAAGGCGAGCGCTGGGTGCTCAGCGGGCAGTGCCCGCGCGTGCCCGATGGCCTCGCCGCGGACTGGATCCTGGTGCCGGCTCAGGCGCCCGGCGAGTCCGCGCCGGGCCTGTTCGCGGTGCCGCGGGATGCGCGCGGCCTGCGCCGCGAAGCCCTGCGCGGCTGGGACGCGACGCGCCGCTTCGCCGCGCTGAGCCTGGACGGCGTGACGCTCGATGCGGCCGACCGCCTCGACGACGCCAGCCGGGTGCGCGAAGGCTATCCGCGCGCCGCCGCGCTGGCGCGCCTGGCCATCGCCGCCGAGCAGGTCGGCGGCGCCCAGCAGTGCCTGGACCTGACCGTGGCCTACACCGCCACGCGCAAACAGTTCGGCCGCGCCATCGCCTCGTTCCAGGCGGTGAAGCACCGCTGCGCCGAGATGATGGTGCGGATCGAGGCGGCGCGCTCCGCCGTCTACGGCGCCGCCGCGGTGGCGGCCGGCGCCGCCACCACCGACGCCAAGGCGCTGGAGTGCGCGGTGGCGCGCTCGCTCGCCTCGGACACCTTCTTCTTTTGCGCCCAGGAGGCGATCCAGCTGCACGGCGGTGTCGGCTTCACCTGGGAATACGATCCCCAGCTCTACTTCAAGCGCGCCCAGGCCAGCAGCCACTGGCTCGGCAGCGCGGAGAGCCTGCGCGAGTCGATCGCGCAGGCCCTGATCTGACGAAAGCATGTCTCACGCCACATACCAGGCTGCCAGGGACCGCATGGAACGACCAGACCGTTCCCTGCCGCTCCCGGCGTCCCGGCTTGAGCCGCTTCTGCTTCCCGATACCGCCTCATGAACCTGCAGCCCGACGAAAAAGACGAAGCGTTCCGCGCCGAAGTGGCGGACTGGATGCGCCAGCACCTGGGCGGCCCCTACGAGGCGCTGCGCCATCGCGGCGGCCCCGGCGATGAGGAAGCCGATCCGGCGCTGCGCAAGCAGTGGGAGCGTGAGCTGGCGGGCGGCGGCTGGACCTGCGTCGGCTGGCCGCAGGAAGCCGGCGGCCGCGGCCTGTCGATCGAGCGGCAGGTGATCTTCCACGAGGAATACGCCCGCGCCGGCGGCCCCGGCCGCATGGGCCACATCGGCGAAGGCCTGATCGGGCCGACCCTGATCGCCTTCGGCAGCGAAGCGCAGAAGCAGCGCTTCCTGCCCGGCATCGTCGCCGGCACCGAGTTCTGGGCCCAGGGCTATTCCGAGCCGAACGCCGGCTCCGACCTGGCCAACGTGCAGACCCGCTGCTGGCAGGAGCCGGACAGCTCCTGGCGGGTGCAGGGCCAGAAGGTCTGGACCTCGCTGGCGCACGAGTCGGACTGGATTTTCGTGCTGGCGCGCAGCGAGCCCGGCAGCAAGGGCCGCCACGGGCTCAGCTTCCTGCTGCTGCCGCTGCGCCAGCCCGGAGTCCGCATCCAGCCGATCCGCCAGATGGGCGGCGGCGCCGAGTTCAACGAGGTGTTCTTCGACGGCGCCGTGGCGCAGGCCGACCATATCGTCGGCAGGCCGGGCGAGGGCTGGAAGGTGGCGATGGGCCTGCTCGAGTTCGAGCGCGGGGTCTCCACGCTGGGCCAGCAGATGCATTTCACCCACGAGTTCGAGCTGGTGGTGAAGGCGGCCAGGGCCAACGGCAAGGCGGCCGAGCCGCAGATCCGCCAGCGCATCGCCCAGGCCTGGTGCGGCCTGCGCGTGATGCGCTACAACGCCCTGCGCATGCTCTCCGGTGGCGACGGGCCCGGCCTGAGGCGTGAGGCCCTGATCTACAAATATTACTGGTCCAACTGGCACCGCGACCTCGGCAAGCTGGCCATGGACGTGCTGGGGCCGCAGGGCGACGTGGTCTCCGACGACCCGCGCATCCGCCCGCTGCAGCAGCTGTTCTTCTTCTCCCGCGCCGACACCATTTACGCCGGCACCAACGAAATCCAGCTCAATCTGATCGCCGAGCGCGGCCTCGACATGCCGCGCGAGCCGCGTCCTGCCGCCTGAATCACCACGGAACTCCCTATGATCACCGTGCCACCCCCGCCATACGTCCCCGGTCACGGCCTTCTGAAAGGAAAGTCGGTGCTGATCACCGCCGCGGCGGGGGGCGGCATCGGCTTCGCCACCGCCCGCCGCTGCCTGGAGGAGGGCTGCCGGGCCATTGTCGTTTCCGACATCCATCCGCGCCGTTTGGACGAGGCGGTGGCCGCCCTGCGCAAGGATCATGGGGCCCAGCAAATCCACGGCAAGCTCGCCAATGTCGCAGTCGAAGCCGATGTCCAGGCCCTGGTGGAGGAAGCCGAGCAGCAGCTCGGCGGGGTCGACGTGCTGCTCAACAACGCCGGCCTGGGCGGCAGCAGGCGCGTGGTCGACATGTCCGACGAGGAGTGGCACAAGGTGCTGGACATCACCCTTACCGGCACCTTCCGCATGACCCGCGCCATGCTCAGGAAGATGCAGCCGCGCGGCCGGGGCGCGATCGTCAACAACGCCTCGGTGCTGGGCTGGCGCGCGCAGAAGGAGCAGGCGCACTACGCCGCGGCCAAGGCCGGCGTGATGGCGCTGACCCGCTGCAGCGCGCTGGAGGCGGCCGAATTCGGCGTGCGCATCAATGCGGTGTCGCCCTCCATCGTGTTCCACGAGCACCTGCGCAAGACCGCCCCCGAGGGCCTGCTGCAGGAGCTGGCCAGCCGCGAGGCCTTCGGCCGCGGCGCCGAAGCCTGGGAGATCGCCAACCTGATGGTGTTCCTGGCCTCCGACTATTCCTCCTACCTGGTCGGCGAAGTCATCTCCGCCTCGAGCCAGAGGGCCTGATCCGGTGACCGGGAAAAGCGTCCATCCGGCGTCATTCCGGCCCATGGCGGCCAGGGGGCGCCGCGGGGTGGCGGCAAGTTCAATTCTGGAGCGTTCGCACTGATGGCCATGGTCTTCGACAATGCGGAAGCGGTCCTGGCGGCCGTCGGCCAGAAGCTCGGCTGCAGCGAGTGGCTGGCCATCACCCAGGAGCGGGTCAATCTGTTCGCCGACGCCACCGACGACCACCAGTGGATCCACGTCGACCCGGCGCGCGCCAAGGACGGCCCGTTCGGCGCCTGCATCGCCCACGGCTACCTGACCCTGTCCCTGGTGTCGCGCTTCCTGCCGCAGATCGTCGAAGTGCGGATGAAGATGGGCGTGAACTACGGTTGCGAGAAAGTGCGCTTCCCCAACGCCGTCAAGGTCGGCGCGCGGGTGCGCGGCAGCGGCGAGCTGATCGCCGCCGAGCGCACCAAGGACGGCGGCGTGCAGGCCACCATCCGCGTCACCGTCGAGATCGAGGGCGAGGCGCGCCCGGGCTGCGTCGCCGACACCATTTCCAGATATTACTTCTGAGGATAGAAAATCATGACGCTTATTCGGACAGTCGAACCATGGACGGCGGGTGCTTGTGCAGGATGCACGCCATGACCATGAACGAAGCCGTCATTGTCTCAGTCGCCCGCACCCCCATCGGCAAGGCCTACCGCGGCGCCTTCAACGACACCGAGGCGCCGGTGCTGGGCGGCCACGTCGTCCGCGCCGTGGTCGAGCGCGCCGGCGTCGAGCCGGGCGCGGTGGAGGATGTGCTGATCGGCGCGGCGGCGCAGCAGGGCACCCAGGGCTACAACCTGGCGCGCCTGTGCACCTATACCGCCGGCATGCCGGACACCGTGCCCGGCATGACCATCGACCGCCAGTGCTCCTCCGGCCTGATGACCATCGCCGGCGTGGCCAAGAGCATCATGACCGGCGAGATCGACATCGGCGTCGGCGGCGGCCTGGAGTCGATCTCGCTGACGCAGAACGCGCACAAGAACAGCTACCGCTCGGTGTCGGAGGCGGTGCTGGCGGCGGCGCCGACCGCCTACATCCCGATGATCGAGACGGCGGAGCTGGTGGCCGAGCGCTACGGCATCAGCCGCGCCGCCCAGGACGAATACGCGCTGCAGAGCCAGCAGCGCACCGCCGCGGCGCAGAAGGCCGACCTGTTCGCCGACGAGATCGTGCCGCTGACCACCACCAGGCAGCTCTACGACAAGGAAGGCAAGCCGACCACCAAGGAGCAGGTCACGCTGGCCCGGGACGAGGGCAACCGTCCGGAAACCACGCTGGAAGGCCTGGCCTCGCTCAAGCCGGTGTTCAAGGACGGCCGCTGGGTCCGCCAGGGCCAGCACATCACCGCCGGCAACGCCTCGCAGCTGTCCGACGGCGCCGCCGCCGCCCTGCTGATGAGCGCGGCCGAAGCCAGGCGCCGCGGCCTGAAACCCCTGGGCATCTTCCGCGGCTCGGCGGTGGCCGGCTGCAAGCCGGACGAGATGGGCATCGGCCCGGTGTTCGCCGTGCCCAAGCTGCTGGCCAGGCACGGGCTCAAGGTGTCGGACATCGGCCTGTGGGAGCTGAACGAGGCCTTCGCCTGCCAGGTGCTGTACTGCCGCGACAAGCTCGGCATCCCCAACGACCGCCTCAACGTCAACGGCGGCGCCATCGCCATCGGCCACCCCTTCGGCATGTCCGGCGCGCGCATGGTCGGCCACGCCCTGCTGGAGGGCCGCCGCCGCGGCGTGCGCTATGCTGTGGTGACGATGTGCATCGGCGGCGGCATGGGGGCTGCCGCGCTGTTCGAGCTGCCTGCGTGAGAATCAACGGTACGCCGTGCCCGGTCATGCCCGCTCCGCGGGCCAGGACCGGCGCCGGTGTGTACGCCAAAGCCGCGCCAGCGGTGCTGTCCATTACGAGAATCGCCCGCACCCAGCCCGGCCAGTCCGGCGGCGAGCGTGGCGACGGTATCTGCGGAGGAGTGGGCCATGAATCAAACGGTGCCTGTGGCTGAAGCCGGGCGGAACGAAAAGGCAGCCAACAGCGGCTGGCCGGCGGCGGTCTTCACCGGCATGGTGCTGGGCGCGGCGATATTCGCGTTTTCGCCGCGACCGGCGCCGGTGTTCACGCCGACCCAGGTCTTCGCGGACCGCATCCTGGTCAACGGCCTGGCGCAGAACGGCAAGCGCATCCTCGCCGCGGGCGAGCAGGGCCACATCCTCGTCGCCGACGACGCGCACGGCCCCTGGCATGACGCCACCGTCGAGCCGCAGCGCGGCTCCAGCTTCACCCAGGTGCGCTACATCGGCGACGGCGTGGCCCTGGCGGTCGGCCACGACGACTGGATCGTGCGCAGCGAGGACAACGGCCAGACCTGGAAGGAAGTGAACTTCAATGGCGACGTCGACCAGGCCGGGCCGCTGTTCGGCGTGGCCGGCCCTTACAACGGCAAGGTCTTCGCTTTCGGCGCCTTCGGCACCCTGCTGGCCTCCTCCGACCTGGGCAAGACCTGGCAGCCGATCAAGTCCGACGTGCTGGGCGACAAGCATCTCTACGGCATGGTCGACGGCGGCAGCGCGCTGCTGCTGGTCGGCGAGCAGGGCCAGATGCTCAGGTCTACCGACGGCGGCGCGACCTGGCAGGCGCTGCCGCAGATCTACAAGGGCAGCTTCTTCGGCGTGCTGGAGCTGGCCGACAAGAGCTGGCTGGCCTATGGCATGCGCGGCCATGTTTTCGTCAGCAAGGATTCCGGCGCGAGCTGGAAGGAGAGCGTGACACCGGCGCCGCTGTCGATGTTCGGCGGCGCGGTCGGCGCCGACGGCAAGGTCTACCTCGCCGGCGCGCAGCGCACCGTGCTGGTGTCCGGCGACAACGGCGCCCATTTCAGCATTTATTCGCAGGGTGAGCGGCAGACCTTCGCCACCGTCCTGCCGCTGTCCGACAAGGAGCTGCTGGTGGCCGGCGAGCCCGGCGTGCGCATCGAGCAGCAGGAGCCCGCGGCGCCGAGCGCTGCCGCCGCCACCGGAGCCCGGCCATGAAGGACAACAGCTTCATCAACCGCATGGTCGAGGGCATTTCCAACGTCCTGATCGGCCGCCGCCACCTGCTGTCGATCGTGTTCGCCGCGATGACCGTGTTCTTCGGCTGGAGCGCGACCCACGTCCAGCTCGACCCGGGCTTCCTCAAGCTGCTGCCGGTGAAGCACGAGTACATGCGCACCATGATGCAGTACCTCAAGGACTTCCCCGGCGCCAACACCCTGCTGGTCAACCTGCGCTGGAAGGGCGAGGGCGACATCTACAACAAGGAGTTCATGGACGACCTGCGCAAGGCCACGGATGACGTGTTCTTCATTCCCGGCATCAACCGCACGCACGTCACCTCCTTGTTCACGCCGAACACCTGGTACCTGGAAATCACCGAGGACGGCTTCCGCGGCGAGCCGGTGGTGCCGGCGAAGTTCAGCGCCACGCCGGAGGAGCTGGAGCGGGTGCGCCACAACGTCACCCTGTCCGGCCAGATCGGCCTGCTGGTGGCCAACGACCTCAAGGGCGCCTTGATCCGCGCCGACCTGCAGGACGTCGATCCCGACGCGCCGCGCGACCAGATGCGCGTCGACTACTGGGAAGTGCAGAAGAAGCTGGAGGAAATCCGCGGCCGCTTCGAAAGCCCCAGCAAGTATGTCTACAAGCTGAAGAACGCGCAGGGCCCGTTCAAGGCCGGCGACGTGGTGGCCGAAGGCTACGTCGACTACGGCTGGATGCTGCGCTACGAGACGTTCCAGGCGATCCCCAAGAACGAGAACGGCGAGCTGGGGGAGGCCGTCCCGGTCAAGGGCGGCGACGTCACCGTCGAGACGGTCAAGAACCCCGAGTACAACCCCAACATCGAGGTCAACATCATCGGCTTCGCCCGCCTGCTGGGCGACGTCATCAAGGGCCTGCTCGGCGTCTTCACCTTCTTCGGCCTGGCCTTCGTCATCACCCTGGCCTTGCTGTACTGGTACACGCGCTCGCCGCGCCTGACCTTCACCGCCCTGGTGGTGGCGCTGCTGCCGGTGCTGTGGCTGATCGGCATCCTGCCGCTGATCGGCTTCGGCGTCGACCCGATGTCGATCCTGGTGCCGTTCCTGATCTTCTCCATCGGCGTGTCGCACGCGGTGCAGATGACCAACGCCTGGCGCCAGGAGGTGGTGGGCGGGGCCAGCTCGGTGGAGGCGTCGCGCCGCGCCTTCCGCAAGCTGTTCGTGCCCGGCGCGGTGGCGCTGCTGACCAACGCCCTCGGCTTCGCCGTGATCATGTTCATCCAGATCCCGATCGTGCACGAGCTGGGCATCACCGCCTGCCTCGGCGTGCTGCTGATGATCATCACCAACAAGATGATCCTGCCGATCATCCTGACCCACCTGCGGCTGGAGGACTCCTGCCGCGCCCGCACCGACGACACCAGCCGCAGCGGCGGCGGCGCCCGCATCTGGGACGTCGTCGCCAAGTGCGCCGAGCCGCGCTGCGCGCTGTACGTGTTCGCGGTCTGCGCCGTGCTGCTGATCGGCACCACCTGGCTGTCGCGCGGCCTGGTGATCGGCGACTCCGGCACCGGCGCGCCCGAGCTGCGCCCGGACTCGCGCTACAACCACGACAGCAACCAGATCGCCAAGACCTACCTGATCGGCGTTGACGTGCTGACCATCATCGCCGAGGCCAAGAACTTCGAGGGCGACTCCTGCCTGCACTACCCGGTGACCAACCTGATCGACCGCTTCGAGCTGAACATGCGCGGCGTCGCCGGGGTGCAGTCGGTGCTCAGCGTCGGCGGCGTCGGCCGGCTGGTGATCTCGGCCTTCAACGAGGGCAATCCGCGCTGGGAGGCGCTGCCGCGCAGCGAGGCCGGCCTGTCGGTCGGCTCGCGCGCCTTCGACCCGAACCTGGGCTTCAACAACGAGAGCTGCCGCGCCATCCAGGTGATGATCTTCACTAAGAACCACGACGGCCCGACCGTGGCCCATGTGGTCAGCGAAGTGAAGAAGTTCATCGCCGCCAACCCGGTGGACGGCGTGACCCTGCGCCTGGCCAGCGGCAACGTCGGCGTGATGGCCGCGACCAACGAAGCGGTGGGCGAGGCCGAGGTGAAGATGCTACTGTCGATCTTCGGCGCCTTGATCCTGCTGTGCCTGCTGACCTTCCGCTCGGTCACCGCGGTGATCTGCGTCATCGTGCCGCTGACCATGGTCTCGATCTTCTGCAATGCCCTGATGGCCTCGCTCAGCATCGGCCTCAAGGTGGCGACATTGCCGGTGATCGCGCTCGGTGTGGGCGTGGGCGTGGATTACGGCATCTACCTGTTCGAACGCATCCAGCACCACATGGCCGAGGACGGCATGGATTTTCGCGACGCCTTCCACGCCGCCATGCGCCAGCGCGGCACCGCCGCGGTGTTCACCGCCATCACCATGGCGGTGGCGGTCGGCACCTGGACCCTGTCGGCGCTGAAATTCCAGGCCGACATGGGCCTGCTGCTGTCGTTCATGTTCCTGGTCAACATGCTCGGCGCGATCTGCCTGCTGCCGGCCCTGGGCGCCTGGTTCTACCTGGGCCGCGGCAAGACCAGCGCGGCCGGCACGCCGGCTGCCGCGGGCGCGCGCTAGCTTCTTCCCGCCCCTCTCCCGCGTGAGGGAGGGGGCGGGAAGGCGGCAAAACCCTCGGGCTGTCACCCGGTTAGGAAGCCGCGCGCATCTCGTCGGCAAACTCCAAAAGTTCTACACTTCCAGGCAGTCGTGTAGCCGGGGAGGAACTTCACCATGGTGGCAGCGGGACTCATCAACCGCTTCGCGCGCGCCATGATCGGCAACGCGGCCGCCAAGGGCTACCACCTCGAAGTGATCTGCGACGCCCTGCAGCTCACCCCTTCGATGGTGCGCGACCGCGAGGCCAGCTTCGACGCCGAGACCTTCTGCCGCGTTTCGCGCAACGTCAAGCTGCTGATGGACGACGAGTTCTGCGGCTTCACCACCGCGCCGGTGCGCGTCGGCGCCTTCGAGCGCATGTGCGAGTCGGCGCTGGAGGCAAAGACCCTGGGCGAGGCCTACCAGCGGGCATTCGGGTTCTATCGCCAGATCACCCGCGACATCGGCTTCGAGCTCGATGCGCACGAGGATACGGCGCAGCTGCGCATGGGCCTGGTGCATCCGGAGCTGGACCGCTACAACTTCCTCTACGAATGGTGGTTCATCGTCTGGGCCGGCTTCGGCGCCTGGCTGATCGGCGAGGAAGTGCCGGTGGTTGCCGCCGACTTCCCGCATCCGCGCGCCGGTTCGCTGGAGGAATACGGCGACAGCTTCACCGGCAACTGCCGCTTCTCGCGCCCCGTCGGCAGCCTGCTGGTGCCGGTGCAGTCCCTGCGCCGGCGCGTGATCCGCCGTTCCGACGAGCTGCAGTCCTTCCTGCAGCCCAGCGGCGCCGACCTCACCAACACCTTCGGCGTGCACCGCAGCTTCCGCTCCATGCTGCGCGCCCGCATGCGCGAGCACCTGCTGGGCAGTCATAGCCTGCTGTCGATCGAGGACGCCGCGGCCCACTACAACATCAGCAGCCAGACCCTGCGCCGCCGCCTGCAGTCGGAGTGCACCAGCTTCCGCCTGCTGAAGGAAGAAGTGCGACGGGAGGTCGTGCTGGAGTGGCTGGCGCAGGGGGAGATCGGCATCGGCCGAGCATCCTTGATGGCGGGGTTTGCGGAGCCGAACGGTTTGTCGCGTGCGCTGAAGAATTGGGTGGGGGTTAGTCCGAGCGAGTACAGGCTGCGCGGGTCGCAGCACAACTGAGTCACTCCGCTGCCTGCCGCCGGGTTGCCGCAAAAGATCCGCATCCGGGTAACGAACATCCGAATGCTTGGCGTACAGGTGCGAGCGTGACGCGGGCCGGGAAAACGTCAGCGGACAGCTGATCCGGCGGTTTCCTCGAGGGCCGCGGACAGGGCCAGCCGGAGGCTCGGATCGCCCGCCCGTCGCCGTTCGCTAACTCCCTGAATTGAAAGCCCGACCCGGCCCTGGTGAGTCTCACCCATTTGCAGCAGGCGCCAAGCCCGCGCGGGCGCTAATTTCCATCCCCAGAAGCGATGCTGCGTCGATGTGCGGAACGGGTCGTGGATGCCCTTGCCGGTTGTCACTTTTTGATATGGGCCGGGGAGGGGGCGCTGCCTAGACTGATGAAGTCCATCAGTCCCTTTGCCGCAAGGCCCGGGTGACGTTCGATGGCGAACATCTGACACCGCCCGGCCGATACGGCCCGTAGAGCATCTGGAGGAAAACATGACCGAACTTGCAACCGAACGCCTGATTTCCGTGGATTCGCACGTGCACTTCACCGACGAATGGGTGAAGGCGCGGCTGCGCAAGGAAATGCAGGCAGTGTGGGACGAGGCCAACAAGAAGGCCGAGGAATATGCCGCCAAGGTGCTGCGCGGCGGCCAGCCGCAGCTGCAGCTGGAGGACTTCGTCGATCCGGAAGCGGCGCTCGATCCCGGCCACTTCGAACCGCACGCCAAGCTCAAGGCGATGGACCGCGACGGCGTCTACGCCGAGGTGATCTTTCCCGAGCTGGCCGGCGCCAAGATCGCCAACCCGCACCTGATGGGCAACGACTGGAAGGAGGTTTTCCAGGGCTACAACAACGCCATGGCCGACTTCGCCTCGGTCGACCCGGTGCGCCTGATGACCGCCTACCAGCTGCCGCTCTACGACATCCCCTTCGCGGTGAAGGAAGTCGAGCGCCTGGCCAAGGACAAGAAGGCGCGCTGCGTGCAGATCACGCCGTTCCCCTCGGACCTGGGCCTGCCCGACGTCTACGACAAGAGCTACGAACCGCTGTGGTCGGCGATCCAGGCGGCGGACCTGACCATCCTCAACCACCTCGATCTCAAGCGCGAGCTGTGGGACCTGTTCCGCCGCGACCCGACGCCGCAGAAGGGCATCTTCACCGGCCTGGCCTGGGCGCCGCTGGCCGAGTCGATCTGCATGTGGATCCTCACCGGCACGCTGGAGCGCTTCCCCAAGCTCAAGGTGCTGCTGGTCGAGCCGGGCCTGGGCTGGCTGCCCTGGTTCTTCGAGTTCCTGCTCGATCCGCGCATGCACCAGCACTACGAGTTCCCCGGCGTCAAGCTGCCGCCGAGCGAGTACTTCAAGCGCCAGATGGGCGCCACCTTCATGTACGAGCCCAAGGGCCTGAAGGACTGTTACAACTACTTCGGCCCGGACTGCCTGTTCTGGTCCACCGACTTCCCGCATCCGGCCACCTGCTGGCCGAATTCGCGCAAGCAGGTGGTGTCGCAGTTCGCCGAGGCCGGCATTCCGGAGGCCGATCGCCGCAAGATCACCTCCGAGAACGGCCTGCGGCTGTTCGGTTTGAAATAAAGCCTGGAAGGCGAGGGGGAGGGGCGGGAGGCGGGAGCAGTAGCCGCCTTTCCCCTCTCGCCTCTCGCCTCCCGCGTCAACCCAATATCACAAGGATGAGCTGATGGCTGCCGTATTCGAAGGTCTTCGCGTACTCGATCTGTCCTGGGGCATCGCCGGTCCGATGACCGCGATGCTGCTGGCCGACAATGGCGCCCAGGTGACCAAGATCGAGCCGCCGGGCGGGGACCCCTTCCGGCACCAGCTCGGCTACAAGGTCTGGAACCGCGGCAAGCGCAGCGCCGTGTACGACCTGAAGAACGCCGCCGACAAGGAAAACTTCCTGGCCCTGGTCAAGACCGCCGACGTGCTGGTCGAAAGCTATGCGCCGGGCGTGACCAAGAAGCTCGGCATCGACTACGACACCCTGCACAAGCTCAATCCGCGCCTGGTCTACTGCTCCATCACCGGCTACGGCCGCGACAACGAGCTGTCCGATCGTCCCGCCTACGACGCCCTGGTCGCGGCCCGCACCGGCCTGCAGTGGGAGCAGCGCGGCTGGCCCGAGGGGGCGCTGAATCACCTGGCCGGCCGCCCCGAGCCGTTCCCCGACCTCGAGATTCCCGACGACTGGGTGCAGGGCGCGCCGCGCCCGGGCCCGCTGTTCCCGGCCTCGCACTGGCCCAGCCTGGGCGCGTTCTTCAACGCCTCGGTCGGCATCAGCGCCGCGCTGCGGGCGCGCGAGATCAACGGCGGCGGCCAGTGGGTGGAGACCTCGCTGCTGCAGGGTGCCCTGGCCGGCGCCGCCGGCGTGTGGCAGCGCGCCGAGAACATCGACGCCGATGGCTTCGACACCTGGATCCTCGGCAGCCGCTCGCCCAAGGGCCACTTCCAGTGCAAGGACGGCGTCTGGGTCCACAACTGGGTGCCGAACCCGCGCTTCATCCTCACCGCCTCGGCCGGCGACACCATCAACGCCTCGCCGGACTTGACGGTGCAGAACGACCCCGACCGTTTCGGCACCGGGCCGGAAGAGCTGCTGGTGATGGCGCATTACCAGCCGATCCTGGCCGAGGCCATCCGCAAGTTCACCGCCAAGGAGTGGGTCGAGGCCTCCGCCAAGGCCGAGATGACCATGCAGGATGTGCGCTCGGTCGAAGCCTCGCTGGCCGATCCGCTGTTCCTGCAGGACGGCTGCGTCACCGAGGTGCAGGACCCCGAGCTCGGCACCATCCGCACCGTCGGCACCGTCTACAAGATGAGCAAGACGCCGGGCAAGCCCGGCACCGCCGCGCCCGCGGTCGGCCAGCACACCGCCGAGGTCAAGGCCGAGGGCGACAAGGCCAGGTCGGCGCCGGCGCCGGCCGCCACCGCGGCGAAGAAGATCAAGCGCCCGCTGGAAGGCATCACCGTGCTCGACCTCGGCCTGGCCATCGCCGGCCCGTTCGGCGCGCAGCTGCTGGCCGACATGGGCGCCAACGTCATCAAGATCAACGGCCTGTTCGACCTGTTCTGGCACCGCGTGCACATTGCCTACATGGCGAACCGCAGCAAGAAGAGCATCACGCTGAACCTGAAGCATCCCGAGGCGATGAAGATCTTCCTCGAGCTGGTGAAGAAGGCCGACGTGGTGCACCACAACATGCGCTACGACGCGGCCGAGCGCCTGAAGATCGACTACGAGAGCCTCAAGCAGATCAATCCGAGGCTGGTCTACTGCCACACCCGCGGCTTCGAGACCGGCTTCCGCGCCAGCCTGCCGGGCAACGACCAGACCGGCGCCTGCCTGTCGGGAGTGCAGTACGAGGATGGCGGCATGGCCCGCGGCGGCAAGCCGCTGTGGAGCTTCACCTCTTTCGGCGACACCGGCAACGGCTTCCTCTCGGCCGTCGCCGTGATCAACGCGCTCTACCATCGCGACCGCACCGGCGAGGGCCAGATGGTGGACACCTCGATCATCAACGCCGCGCTGCTCAACACCTCCTACGCCGTGGGCAGGCCCGACGGCAGCGGCTTCAAGCGCCCGCAGATCGATGGCATGCAGTACGGCTACAACGCCGGCCACCGCCTGTATGAAACCAGGCAGGGCTGGCTGTGCGTGCTGCTGCTCAACCAGGGCCACTGGGACGAGTTGCTCGCCGTGCTGGGCCTGCCCGAGGCCGTGACCGATCCGCGCTTCGCCAGCGCCGAGGCGCGCGAGAAGAACGACGAGGCGCTGGCCGCGCTGATCGCCGGGCGCTTCAAGGCCGCCACCGCCGCCGAATGGTTCGCCAGGCTCGACGCCGCCGGCGTGCCGGTGGAGATCGTCTCCGAGGATTTCTCGCTCAAGCTGCACGAGAACAAGGAATTCCAGAAGCGCCAGTGGGTGGTGTCCTACCCGCACCCGGTGGTCGGCAAGCTCGACCAGATCGGCCTGCTGGTGGACCTGTCCGAAACCCCCGGGGTGATCCAGAGCCGGCCGCTGCTGGTCGGCGAGCACACCAAGGAAATCCTCGCCGGCCTGGGCTACCCGGAAGACAAGGTCAAAGCGCTGGAGGAGCAGTTCGCCATCGGCTTCGTCGGCATGCCGCGCATGCCGCCGCGCCCGGCGAACCCCGGCCCGACCGCGCCGAAGCCCGGCATGGCTTCCATGCTGGAGAAGGAAGCAGTGAAGAAGTAAATGCATGCCGCAGGGCGGAGCATTCCGCCCTGCGTGTTTCGCCTCACAACAATTCATCCATCGAGCCGATCATGAGCACGAACGATCCTGCTGCGCCCGCCGCGTCCAAGCCGACCCGCCTGGCGCCCATCGTCACCCTCGACGCCAAGTTCTTCTGGGACGGCGCCGACCGCGAGGAATTCCTCGGCGAGCAATGCGCCGACTGCGGCAAGCTGCGCTTTCCGCCGCGCCCGATGTGCCCGCACTGCCACAGCGTCAAGCGCAACAACGTCAAACTGTCCGGCCGCGGCAAGGTCTACAGCTGGATCCTGCCGCGCCACCCGATGCCGTTCGGATTCAAGGAGGCGCCGATCGTCGCCACCGTCGAGCTGGAGGAGGGCTACCGCCTGGTCACCAACCTGTACTGCGTGGAGTTGAAGGACGTGAAGGTCGACATGCCGGTGGAGGTGTTCTTCGAGCCGACCATGGGCAATCACAAGGTGCCGGTGTTCCGGCCCCGCACCAAGTAAGGGGATCGAGCCAATGGCACGTACTTTCAAGGAAGCCGCCATCGCCGGCATCGGCGCGACGGAATTCTCCAAGGCCTCCGGCCGCAGCGAGCTGCAGCTCGCCGCCGAGTGCTCCAAGGCGGCGCTCGACGACGCCGGCATCCATCCGTCCGAAGTGGACGGCATGATCACCTTCACCATCGACAACAGCGACGAGATCGGCCTGTGCCGCTGCCTCGGCGTCAAGGACCTGGCCTACACCGGCCGCATCCCCGGCGGCGGCGCCGCCGCGGTGGCGACGATCTACCACGCCATGGCCCTGGTCAACGCCGGCGTCTGCAATACCGTGCTGATCTGGCGCGCGATGAACGAGCGCTCGCAATACCGCTTCGGCCAGCCGCACACGCAGAACCTCGGCCCGCAGGCCGGCAACGGCACCGGCTCACTGCTGTGGTGCATGCCGTTCGGCGCGCAGACCCCGGCGACCTGGGAGTCGCTGACGGCGCAGCGCTACATGAACCAGTACGGCGTCACCAACGAGGACCTCGGCCGCGTGGCGGTGGTGCAGCGCGACTGGGCCGCCACCAACCCCGCGGCCTGGTTCTACGGCAAGCCGATCACCCTGGAGGAGCACCAGGCCAGCAAATGGATCGTCGAGCCGATCCTGCGCCTGCTCGACTGCTGCCAGGAGAGCGACGGCGGCGTGGCCATCGTCGTCACCAGCCTGGAGCGTGCGCGCCACCTCAAGCAGAAGCCGGTGCGCATCGTCGGCGCCTGCCAGTCGATCCCGTACAACGTGGAAGTGATCTCCAACTACTACCATGCCGACCTGTCGATGATGCCGGAGGCCGAGGGCACGGCGAAGCGGCTTTACGCCCAGACCGGCATGAAGCCTTCCGACATGCAGATGGCGATGATCTACGACGCGTTCACGCCGCAGGTGCTGAAGCAGATCGAGGCGTTCGGCTTCTGCAAGCGCGGCGAGGCCAAGGACTTCATCAAGGACGGCCACATCGGCCGCGGCGGCAGCCTGCCGGTCAACACCAACGGCGGCCTGATCGGCGAGGCCTACATCCACGGCATGAACAACGTCGCCGAGGCGGTGCGCCAGATCCGCGGCACCTCGGTCAACCAGGTCAACAACGTGCAGAACGTGCTGGTGTCCTCGGGCATGGCGGGCGCGATCCTGGCGAAGGACTGATCAGGCCATGCCGGGCCCCGGAACCAGACCGTTCGCGGCGGGCAGCGCCTCCCGCGAGGCGCCGTGCGCCTGCCCGGGTGAACGGGAATCCCGGGTGAAGGCATGAGCGAGCCCACCGCCACCCTGCGCGTCGACACCGGCATCTCCCTGCCGGGCGGCGCGCCGCTGCACGTCGCGGTCGAAGTGCGCGCCCCGCGCCAGGCCAGCCTCGGCGCGGCGCCGGCGGCGCTGGTGTGCCAGCCCGGCGGCGGCATGAACCGCCGCTACTGGGACCTGCGCCCGAGCGGCGACGCCGCCGGCGACCTCAGCTTCAGCTTCGCCCAGCAGATGGCCGGGCGCGGCTTCATCGTGGTGTTCCTCGACCATCTCGGGGTGGGCGAGAGCGACCGTCCCGAGGACGGCTACGCGCTGACGCCGGAGCTGGTGGTGCGCGCCAACCAGGTGGCGGTGCAGCAGGTGCTGGCCGGGCTGCGGGCGGGCAGCCTGATGCCGGCGCTGCCGCCGCTGCCGGACCTGGTCAGCATCGGCGTGGGTCATTCCATGGGCGCCATGACCACGCTGCTGCAGCAGGCCGCGTTCAAGACCTACGCCGGACTGGCCCTGCTCGGTTTCAGCACCCGCGGCATGCCCGAGTACGTTTCGCCCGAGGTCAAGGCCCTGGCGCAGGACCCGCCCAAGGTGCGCGCCGAGCTGGAGCGCCTGGCGCGCGCCACCTTCCAGGTGCCGTACCCCGAGGTCAAGCCTTCGCCGCAGTCCAATGCCATCTTCGCCGGCAGCGCCGCCGACCCGCGCGGCGTCGAGGCGATCAAGGTGGCGCGCGACAAGATGCTGCCGATGCTGGCCTTCCTGTCGATGATTCCCGGCAACGTGGCGCCCGAGGCGGCGCAGATCGACGTGCCGCTGTTCCTGGCCCTGGGCGAGCGCGACATCGCGGGGCCGCCGCACCAGGTGCCGGCGGCTTTCCCCAGGAGCCGCGACCTGAGCCTGCATATCCTGCCCGAAGCCGGGCACAGCCATTTCCTGTTTGCCGCCCGCACCGGCCTGTACAACCGCCTCGGCGGCTGGGCGCGCCTGGTGGCCGGCGGCGTGTAAAGTTAAGACGAGATTCACCCGGAGAGCACACAGATGGCAGTTGCACTGAAGGCTGGCGCCAAGCTGAAGAGCGCGGTCTGCGAAACGCAGTTGATGGTGGTGAAGGCCCCGGCGGGCGAGTACGACATCCGCTGCGGCGGCGCCGAGATGCTGCCCGGCACGGCCACCGCGCCGGAGGGCCTGGCGCTGGACCCGGCCCAGGCCGAAGGCACCCTGATCGGCAAGCGCTATGTCGACGCCGAGGAGAAGGTCGAGCTGCTCTGCACCAAAGGCGGCAAGGGCTCGCTGGTGCTGAACGGCGTGCCGATGGGCATCAAGCAGGCCAAGCAGCTGCCGTCCTCGGACTGATGTACCGGCCAGCGCCGCGCGGGGTCGGGTGATTCCCCTCCGCGCGACCTTTCACCCCGCCCGCGCCCCCAAGGGGAGCGGGCTTCATCGCTTCAGCACTGATCGACCAGCATGAACATCGCGACCATCCTCGACATGGCGGCCGAAGCCTTCGGCGAGCGCACCGCCCTGGTCTGCGGCGGCACGCGCATGAGCTACGCCGAGCTGCGCCAGGCCGCGCGCCGCGCCGCCGGCGCCATCCGCGCCAGCAAGGCGGCCTATGCCGCGCTGCTCGACGTCAACAGCCCGGCGGCGCCGGTCGCGATCTTCGCGGCGGCCTATGCCGGCGTGCCCTATGTGCCGCTCAACTACCGCCTGACCCGCGCCGAGATCAACGAGCTGGTCGCCCGCGTGGCGCCGGCCTACCTGGTCACCAGCGCCGACTACCGCCCGCTGCTGGAGGCGCGGCCCGACGTGGCGGTGGTGGACCGCGATACGTTCCTGAACCTGCCCGCCACGCTCGCCGACGAGCTGCCGGAGCCGCTGGAGGACCCGCGCGCGGTTGCGGTGCAGCTGTTCACCAGCGGCACCACCGGCAAGCCCAAGGCGGCGATCCTGCGCCACGAGAACCTGATGTCCTACATCGTCGGCACGGTGGAGTTCGCCGCCGCGGAGGAGGACGACGCCATCGTGGTGACCGTGCCGCCGTACCACATCGCCGGCATCTCCTCGGTGCTGAGCAGCACCTATGCCTGCCGCCGCATGGTGCAGATGGACGGCTTCGACGCCAAGGCCTGGCTCGCCGCCTGCCGCAGCGAGAAGGTCAGCAACGCCTTCCTGGTGCCGACCATGCTCGGCCGCATCGTCGAACACCTGAGCGAGAGCGGCGCCGCCGCCGACCTGCCGGCGCTGCGCGCCATCGCCTACGGCGGCGGCAAGATGCCGCTGAGCACCATCCAGAAGGCGATGGCCCTGCTGCCGCACGTGGACTTCACCAATGCCTACGGCCTGACCGAGACCAGCTCCACCGTGGCGGTGCTGGGTCCGGACGACCATCGCGCCGCCGCCGCCAGCGTCGACCCGCTGGTGCGCAAGCGCCTGTCCTCGGTGGGCCGGCCTACCGGCGCGGTCGAGATCCTCATCCGCGACGAGGACGGCAAGCCGCTCGGGCCGAACCAGCCGGGCCTGGTGTTCGTGCGCGGCGGCCAGGTTTCGGGCGAATACCTGTCGCTGGGCAGCGCGCTCGACGCCGACGGCTGGTTCTCCACCCGCGACCGCGGCTATCTCGACGACGCGGGCTACCTGTTCCTCGAAGGCCGTGCCGACGACGTCATCGTGCGCGGCGGCGAGAACATCTCGCCGGGCGAGATCGAGGATGTGTTGCTGGGCCATCCGGCCGTGGCCGATGCCGCCGTGGTGGCGATCCCGGACGAGCAATGGGGCGAGGGCGTGGCCGCCGCCGTGGTGCTGAAGGACGGCGCCACGGCCAGCGTCGGCGAGCTGCAGGAGCTGGTGAAGCAGAAGCTGCGCTCCTCGCGCGTGCCGCAGCGCATCGAGTTCCGCGAATCCCTGCCGTACAACGAGCTGGGCAAGGTGCTGCGCCGGGTCATCCGCCAGGAATTCGCCGGGGCCGCCTGAGCCTGTCCCCCGGCTTTCGCCGGGGCAAGGGTGGCGGGCTAAGCTTGACCCATGTGCGCCGCACCGCGATCCGATCCCCCAGAGGCCGGCCTGGCCGCTTCCGGCTACGCCGAAGCGCTGCTGCGCTCCTTGCCCCTCGCGCCGCTTCTGCCCCTGCGGGCACCGCTGCAGCATCCCGCCGAAGCCTGGGCCGGTTCCGGCCTGATGGCGCTCACCGGCGCCGCCGACGGGCCGCCGCGCATGTGCCCGGCGCCGCTGGCGAGTTGCGCCGACGGCGCCCTGGCGGCCCTGGCCAGCCTGGCTTCGCCCGCCGCGCTCGATGACCTGCGCGGCGCCTGCCTGCTGGCCGAGCGCGCCGCCCTGCTCGGACTGCGCCGGGCCGGCGAGGTGTCCCCGGGCGGCGCCTGCCGCCTGTACCAGGCCGCCGACGGCGGCATCGCCCTGAACCTGGCACGCGACGAGGATCGCGAGGCCTTGCCGGCCTGGCTGGAAGCGCCGGAGCCGGTCGACGCGGCGGCGCTGCCGGGGCTGATCGCGCAGCGCCGGGTGGAGGACCTGCTCGAGCGCGGGCGCCTGCTGGGCCTGGCGCTGGCCGCCAACCGCTGGCCGGACGCCGCTCCCGGGCGCTGGTTCGACATCACCGTCCAGGGCACCAGGGGCGCGGCCGCGCGCCCGCCGCGCGTGCTGGAATTGGCCTCGTTGTGGGCCGGCCCGCTGTGCGGCCACCTGCTGCAGCGGCTCGGCGCCGAGGTGATCAAGCTGGAGAGCCCGGAGCGGCCGGACGGGGCGCGGCGCGGCAATGCCCGGTTCTTCGACCTGCTCAACGCCGGCAAGCGCAGCGTCGCGCTCGAGCCGCGCAGCGAGACCGGCCGGCGGCAGCTGCTCGCGCTGATCGCGGAGAGCGACATCGTCATCGAGGGCTCGCGGCCGCGTGCCCTGCGCCAGCTCGGCATCGACGCCGAAGCGCTGGTGCGCAGCCAGCCGGGACTGACCTGGCTCAGCATCACCGGCCATGGCCGCGGCGCGCCGCGCGAGCAGTGGGTCGCCTACGGCGATGATGCGGCCGTGGCGGCCGGACTGTCGGCGCTGCTGCACGAGGCGACCGGCGAGCAGCTCATCGTCGGCGATGCCATCGCCGATCCGCTGACCGGCCTGCATGCGGCGCTGGCGGCCTGGGCCAGCCACGGCAGCGGCGGCGGCCGCCTGGTCGCCCTGGCGCTGCGCGACGTCGTCGGGTACGGCCTGGGCTTCGACCGGCCGGACTCTGTTGCCGCCCTGCGGCAGCGCCAGGCGCAGTGGACGGCGATGGCCCTGCGATACGGCGTGGCCGAGCCGCGGCCGCGCATGCCGGGCGGCAGGGCGGCGGCGCTCGGCGCCGACACCGCCGCCGTGCTGGCGCAGCGGGGCCGGCCATGCTGATCCGCGCGGCCGAGCTGCAGTTCAGCGAGATCCTCGACCTGCGGATCGAGGCCGGCCGGGTGGTCGAGATCGGCCAGGACCTGGCCCTGCGCGAGGATGAGGCGCTGGTCGAGGCCCGGGGCGGGGCGCTGCTGCCGGGTCTGCGCGACCACCATCTGCACCTGGCCTCGCTCGCCGCCGCGCGCGACTCGCTGCACTGCGGGCCGCCGCAGGTGCGCAGCGCCGCAGAGCTGGCGGCGCTGCTGGCGGCCCGGGGCGAGGGCAGCGGCTGGCTGCGCGGCATCGGCTACCACGAGTCGGTGGCGGGCGAGATCGACCGCCACTGGCTCGATCGCGTGCTGCCGCAGCGGCCGCTGCGCATCCAGCACCGCGGCGGCCGCCTGTGGATCCTCAACAGCGCCGCGCTGCGCGCGCTGGCGGTGGACGAGGCCGGCGACGACCCGCTGGAGCGCAGCGCCGGCCGGCTCACCGGGCGGCTCTACGACAATGACCGCTGGCTGCGCCAGCGCCTGGGCCGCGAGCGGCCGGACCTCGCCGCGGCCAGCCGCGACCTGGCGCGCCTGGGCGTGACCGGCCTCACCGACACCAGCCCCGGCAATTCTCCGGCGGAAGCGCGCTGGCTGCGCCAGGCGCAGCGGCGCGGCCAGCTGTTGCAGGACCTGCTGCTGATGGGCGACGCCAGCCTCGACGGGCTCGGCGCCGACGAGGACGCGGGCGAGGACGGGCAGCCGTGGCTCGCCATCGGCGCGCACAAGTTTCATCTGCACGAGGCGCACCTGCCGGATTACGCCGCGGTCTGCGCCGACATCCGCCGCGCGCACGAGGCCGGCCGCGGCGCGGCCTTCCATTGCGTCACCCGCGCCGAGCTGGTGTTCGCCCTCGGCGCCCTGCGCGAGGCGGGCGCGGTCGCGGGCGACCGCATCGAGCATGCCTCGGTCACGCCGCCGGAGCTGCTGCAGGAAATCCGCGAATTGAAGCTGACGGTGGTCAGCCAGCCTGGCTTCATCGCCGAGCGCGGCGACGCCTACCTCGAGCAGGTCGAAGCCGACGACCAGCCCTGGCTGTACCGCCTGCGCGGCTTCCTCGACGCCGGTGTGCCGCTGGCCGGGAGCACCGACGCGCCGTTCGGCCAGGCCAATCCCTGGGTTGCGATGCAGGCGGCGGTGGAGCGGCGCAGCGCCGGCGGGCGGGTGCTGGGAGCGGCGGAGGCGCTGACGCCGGAGCAAGCGCTGGCCCTGTTCACCGCGCCGCTACGCGCCCCCGGCGCGGCGCCCGCGCGCATCGCCATCGGCAGTGTCGCCGACCTGTGCCTGCTGCCGCAGCCCTGGAACGCGGTGCGCCTGGCCCTCGGCGCGGTGCGCCCGCGCCTGAGCCTGCGCGCGGGCGTTCCGATCTGGAGCGGCTGAGCCTGTTCGTCCTAGCGGAGTAGGCGCCGCGGCCGCGGTTTTGCAAAGCTTCAGCCACAGCGAAAACACCGGGCCCAGGGCCAGGGGAGGAGCGGATGAAGCACAAGAGCCAGGCGCGTTACCCGGCGCCCGCCGAGGTGGTGCTGCGCATGTTCACCGACAAGGCCTTCCATACCGGCAAGCTCGACGCCATGGGCCTGAAGAACTACCAGGTGCTGGACCATGTCTTCGACGGCCAGGATTTCCGCATCAGGATCCAGCGCAAGGTGCCGATGCAGGCGCCGGCGGTGGTGAAGAAGTTCGTCGGCGCCGAGTCCACCGTGGTCAACGAGGAGCGCTGGAACCTCAAGAGCAGGACCGGCCGGGTGCTGGTCGAGCCGGTCGGCATGCCGATCGAGATGTCCTGCCAGACCAGCCTGCGGGACCAGGGCGACGGCTGCGTGGTCGACTTCGAGTGGACCATCAACGCCAGGGTGCCCCTGGTCGGCGGAGCGCTGGAAAAATTCGTCGTCGGCGACCTGGAAAAACGCGCCGGCGAAGAGACCGCGCTGGCCGTCCGCATGCTCGAACGCTATCGCTGAAACGCCCGCCCGGCGTGGCTTTGCGGGCTTCTCCGCCGCAGGCTGGACCCACCCTAATCGGTTCGGACGAGGCGCGTCGCGGGTGCCGCGGTACCATGGGGACGAGTGGTGAAAAAAGCGGATGCCGGCAGCCGGCAGCCCGGGTTCTTCCAGGGCGTGCCAGCTCAGGTGACCGACGAAGCAGGCCCGCGCGTCCCGCAGAAACATACCAAAGGACCGGCGCGGCGGGATGCGGAAACAGCCGCAGGAACAAAGCAGGCATTTTCGCCGTCGGCCCGGTATTCCCCGAAACTGTCCGGTGCTTTTGAGGAATCGTAAATGAAGATGAAGTTGATCGTGGCGTCGTTCATGCTTGTCGGCGGGATCGGCCTGCCGCTGCAGTCGGCGTACGCCAAGGTGAGCGCGGAGAAGGCCAAGGAGCTGGACGGCCCCAGGCTGACGTGCATGGGCGCGGAGAAGGCCGGCAGCCCCGCCGGC
>Ga0070741_10001707_pt1 | contig 64097 bp, 54 predicted proteins | sample Coa_R1_4_FD_66440 | JGI IMG/M metagenome (GOLD analysis project Ga0070741, IMG submission 66440) | Surface soil microbial communities from Centralia Pennsylvania, which are recovering from an underground coalmine fire - Coalmine... | ecosystem: Environmental > Terrestrial > Soil > Unclassified ...
GATGCATGGCTATGGCCTCGTCAACGGCGCGCCGGCCGACCTCAGTTTCGTCGACCCATCGATGGCCGATGCTGCCGGCGGCGGCGCGCTGGTCACCACGGTTGCCGACCTCGCCACGGTGCTTGCGGCCGTCCGGGAGGGGGCCCTCTTCGCCGACAGGGCGACGTTCGCGACGATGGCGAGTTTCGTCGAGGCAGAAGGCCCGGGCGGGCTGGTCGGCTACGGGCTCGGCCTCGAAAAGTACCTTTTCCCGGGCGGCCTTGAGATCATCGGCCACCTCGGCGGCACCGCCGGCTACCGGTCGGGAACTTTCTACATCCGGAAGCTCGACCTCAGCCTCGCCTTTGCCATGAGCGTCGAGGGCGATCCGACCGCGATCATGGTCGCGGCCCTGAAGGTCTTGGCGCCGGAGGCGTTGCACTGAAGGCGGGGTTCCCGGCCCGCCCGCCCTGTATTTTGACGATCGTTCGCCCGCCGGCCCCGGCTCTCTTGCCTCGCGGCATGGGCCGGGGTCTATGATCGGGGAAGAGGCGAAAACCGGCCTGTCGCAACGTCGGCCAAAGCCCGAACTCCCGGAGGAAGTGCCGTGTCCGAGAAGGTCTATCCCGTTCCCGCCGAGTGGAAAGAACGCGCCCTCGCCGACAGGGCGACGTACGAAGCGATGTACGCGCGCTCGGTCGCCGACCCGGACGGCTTCTGGCGGGATCAGGCGAAACGGATCGACTGGCTGAAGCCTTTCACCCGGGTCAAGAACACCAGCTTTCACCCGCCGGTCTCGATCAGGTGGTTCGAGGACGGTGTCCTCAACGTCTCGGCGAACTGCCTCGACCGGCACCTGGCGAAGCGCGGCGACCAGGTCGCGATCATTTTCGAGGGCGACGATCCGTCGGTCTCGCGGAAGATCACCTATCGCGAGCTCCACGCCGAGGTCTGTCGCTTTGCCAACGTCTTGAAGTCGCTCGGCGTCGCCAAGGGCGACCGCGTCACGATCTATCTGCCGATGATTCCGGAAGCGGCCATGGCAATGCTCGCCTGCGCCCGCCTCGGCGCGATCCATTCGGTAGTCTTCGGCGGCTTCTCGCCCGAATCGCTTGCCGGGCGCATCAATGACTGCAATTCGCGGCTGGTGATCACCGCCGACGAAGGGCGGCGAGGCGGCAGGATCGTGCCGCTCAAGCGCAACGTCGACGAAGCGCTGGCCAATGCCCTCAGCGTCGAGCGCGTGCTGGTCATCCGCAATACCGGCAACGACGTCCCGATGAAGGGGGCGCGCGACATCTGGTGGCACGAGGCGGCGGCCGGCATCGACGAGGACTGCCCGGCGGAGCCGATGGGCGCCGAAGATCCGCTGTTCATCCTCTACACCTCAGGCTCGACCGGCAAGCCGAAGGGCGTCCTGCACACGTCGGGCGGCTATCTCGTGCACGTGTCGATGACCCACCAGTACGTCTTCGACTACCACGACGGCGATATTTTCTGGTGCACCGCCGACGTCGGCTGGGTGACCGGGCACTCCTATATCGTCTACGGGCCGCTCGCCAACGGCGCGACGACGCTGATGTTCGAAGGCGTGCCCAACTACCCGACACCGTCCCGTTTCTGGGAAGTGATCGACAAGCACAAGGTCAACATCTTCTACACCGCGCCGACCGCGCTGCGCGCGCTGATGGGCGCCGGCGACGCGCACGTGACCCGGACCTCGCGGAAATCGCTTCGCCTTCTCGGTTCGGTGGGCGAGCCGATCAACCCCGAGGCTTGGGAATGGTATCACCGGGTTGTCGGCGAGGGCCGCTGCCCGATCGTCGATACGTGGTGGCAGACCGAGACCGGCGGCATCCTCATTTCGCCGCTTCCCGGCGCGATCGACCTCAAGCCGGGCTCCGCGACGAAGCCCTTCTTCGGCGTCCGGCCGGCGCTGGTCGACGCCGGCGGCAAGATCATCGAGGGCGCGGGCTCCGGCAACCTCGTCATCACCGACTCATGGCCGGGCCAGATGCGCACGGTCTATGGCGACCACCAGCGCTTCGTCGACACCTACTTCAAGACCTATCCGGGCTACTACTTCACCGGTGACGGCTGCCGCCGCGACGAGGACGGCTACTGGTGGATCACCGGCAGGGTCGACGACGTCATCAACGTTGCCGGTCACCGCCTCGGCACGGCGGAAGTCGAATCCGCCCTGGTCGCGCACCCCAAGGTCTCGGAGGCCGCGGTTGTCGGCTACCCGCATCCGATCAAGGGCCAGGGCATCTACGCCTATGTGACGCTGATGGCAGGCGAAAGGCCCGAGGAGCCGCTTCGCAAGGAACTGGTCCAGTGGGTGCGGAAGGAGATCGGCCCGATCGCCTCGCCCGACCTCATCCAGTTCGCGCCCGGCCTGCCGAAGACGCGCTCCGGCAAGATCATGCGGCGCATTCTCAGAAAGATCGCCGAGGACGACTACGGCGCGCTCGGCGACACCTCGACGCTGGCCGATCCGGCCGTGGTTGAGGATCTCGTCAAGAACCGCCAGAACCGGGCCAAGGGCTGAAAGCGAGCGCCGGACCTCGCCGGTCCGGCGCCAGCAAACAGCAAAAACGCCTACATCCTGCCTTCCGTGCCGCCGCCCATCATGCGGGCGAACGGGATGAGCTGGTAGACGGCAGCGAGCCCGACAAGAATGAAGATGATGCGGGCGATGATCGGCGCGAACGCGAAGATCGTGCTGACCAGGTCGAAGCCGAAAATTCCAATCAGCCCCCAGTTGATCCCACCGATGATGATGAGAAGCAGTGTGATCATGTCCAACGGTTTCATGCGCAAGGCCTCCTCGTGGTGACCTCCCTGTAGCCGCGCCGGGCCGCTCTTCGATTTTTCGATTGTGCGAATCGCCCGCCCCGACCGGTGCCGACTGTGAGCCGAGTTGCCCGAATCGGCAACCATGCGAGGAAAACCGCCGGCGGCTACCCTGCGCTGGCCAGCCCGCACCACGGCGCCCGTTCACCCCCGTCATAGGGGTGAACGAGACCGCTCGCCAGCATCCTGGCCGACAGCGTCTCGCCGGTTTCGTCGGTCACGTCGGCAATGACCCGGCCGCCATACTTGTCGTTTTCAACGTTGGTAAGCTGGACGCTGCCGCGGGCGATCACCGCCAGATGCTCGGCCGCCTCCGCCGCTTTTGCCTTCTCCATCGGACACTTGCCGTGCAGTTCCGGGGCGTCGATGCCGCGCAGCCGCACGGCCGTGGTCAGTTCCTGGCCGATCCAGATGGTGGCCCGGACCTCGATCGTATCGCCGTCGATGGCGCGGATGACGTCGGCGGCAACCGGCCCGGCGAGCCGGTCCTTGGCCATCGCCACCCCCGCCGAGCAGAGGACGCCGAAAGCGAGAAGGACGGTGCGGTGCATCCCGATTCGTCCGAGGAATATATTCCTGTATAGCCCGCCCCCCACAATGCCGGCAAGCGGTTAATGCCGCCTCACCGGCTTCGGTTTTGCTTGCGGCAGGGACCACCAATTTCCATCTATTGCGGCGGGCGACGACCTCAGGGCGACTGCGAACGTCGGTGTGAAAGGTAGATGAACACGCTTCGGACGGGCATGCTTCTCGCGGCGCTGACCGCAATCTTCATGGGCGTCGGCTTCCTGATCGGCGGCGCCGGCGGCTCGGTCGTCGCGCTGCTCATCGCCGCGGGGATGAACCTCTTCACCTACTGGAATGCCGATTCGCTGGTTCTCTCGATGAACCGGGCGCGCGAGGTCGATTCCCGCACCGCGCCGGAATTCCACCAGATCGTCCGCGAACTCGCCGCCAAGGCCGGGCTGCCGATGCCGCGCCTCTATGTCATGGAGAGCGCGCAGCCGAACGCCTTCGCCACCGGCCGCGACCCGGAACACGCCGCGGTCTGCGCCACCACCGGCCTTCTCAACCTGATGTCGCGCGAGGAAATTGCCGGCGTCATCGCGCATGAACTGGGCCATGTCCGCAATCGCGACACGCTCACCATGGCGATCGCCGCGACCATCGCCGGTGCCGTGTCGATGCTCGCCAACTTCGCCTTCTTCTTCGGCGGCAGCCGCGACAACAACAACCCGCTCGGCGCCGTCGGGGTCCTCATCGCCGCCATCGTCGCCCCGATCGCGGCGCTGATGATCCAGATGGCGGTGAGCCGCACGCGCGAATACTCCGCCGACCGGGCGAGCGCGGAGATCACCGGGCGCCCCGACTGGTTGATTTCGGCGCTGGCCAAGCTCGACCGCGGCGCGCGCACCATCCCCAACCCGGTCGCGGCGCGCAATCCGGCGGTGGCGCACCTCTTCATCGTCAACCCGCTCGCCGGCGTGAGCATCGGCTCGCTCTTTTCCTCGCACCCGGCGACCGCCGACCGCATCGCCGCGCTGCGGGCAATGACGGTCATGCCGGACGGGCCGCGGCCGGCCTCCGTTCCCAACGTCGGCCGGCCCGCCTATGAGCGTCCGCGTGGCCCGTGGGGCTAGAACCGCGGCCGGAGCGCGCTGCCGCGCCGGGGGTCCCAGCCCGCGCCGCGGCCACCGAGCTTCTTTTCGGTGTCCTTGACCGCAAGCGCCCACTCGACCAGTTGCTCGAGCCGGGCGGCATCGCTTTGTACGATTCCCTGCCGGCGCGCGACCGCCGCCTGGCATACGCGATCGCGGTGACCGCGCTTCGCCGCCACGGCGAGGTCGATGCGCTCCTCGGCAGGCTGATCGAGCGCCGTCCGCGCCGCGCCGGCCGCCTCTATCGCGTCCTTGAAGTCGCCGCGGCGCAGCTCCTCTTCATGGACGTGCCGGACCATGCCGCGGTTTCCATCGCCCTCGAGCAGCTCGCCGCCGACAGCGAGGCCGTGCACTTCAAGGGCCTCGCCAACGCGGTGCTCCGCCGCATGGCACGCGAGCGCGAGACTCTGCTTGCCGGCCTCGACCCCCGCCTCAATGCACCGGCATGGCTCAGCGAGCGTTGGGCCCTGGCCTACGGCGAGGAGACCGCTTCCCGCATCGCCGCCGCGCACCTTGGCGAGCCGCCGCTCGATCTCACCGTAAAGGGCGACGCGGAGGGCTGGGCCGCGAAGCTCGGCGGTATCGTCCTGCCGACCGGCGGCGTGCGGCTGATTCCGTCCGGTCCCATCGACGAGCTGCCCGGCTACGGCGACGGCGAGTGGTGGGTCCAGGACGCCGCTGCGGCGCTCCCGGCCCGGGTGCTCGGCGATGTCGGCGGCAAACGCGTTGCCGACCTCTGCGCCGCGCCCGGCGGGAAAACCGCCCAGCTCGCCGCGGCCGGCGCCGAAGTCACCGCGGTGGACATATCGGCACACCGGCTCACCCGCCTGAAGCAGAACCTCGCGCGCCTGAGGCTGAAGGCCGAAACGGTCACCGCCGACGTGCTCGCCTGGTCGCCGCCGGCCCCGTTCGACGCGATCCTTCTCGATGCGCCCTGCACCGCCACCGGCACTATTCGCCGTCATCCCGACGTGCCCTGGCTGAAGCAGCCGGGCGATGCCGCCAAGCTCGCGCGGCTGCAGGCCGCAATGCTCGCCCGAGCCGCGACATGGCTGAAGCCGGGGGGAACGCTCGTTTACTGCACCTGCTCGCTGGAGCCCGAAGAAGGCGAAGCGGAAGTTCCCGTTGCCGAAGCGGCAGGTCTTCGCGTGAAGCCGATTGCTGCCCGCGAAATCGGCGGCTTGGCCGAAGCGATCACCGAGAGGGGTTTCGTCCGCACCCTGCCCTTCCAGCTCGCCGGACCCGATCCGCGCCTTTCCGGGCTCGACGGCTTCTTCATCGCGAGGCTGGAAAAGCCTTGATCGCGGTTCAGTTTGGCCGGTCCCCCGGCTAGGGTGAGGGGGCGAGCTGCGCGATTCGGGGGTGGAGCGCAGCCGGTAAAAGGGAGTCGGGCGGAAAAAATGGCGATCGGATCGATATCCGGTCAGAGCCGACAGTTGCGTTTCGCCTGGAACGCAGTGCGGCGCCGCATCGCATTCCGCTTACACGGCAGCCTCCTCTACCGCTGGCGCTATGCCGGGGCGATCCCGGAACGGCTGCTGATCGCGCCGATCGACCTCAGGACCGCCGATCCGACCGTCGCCCTCGACATCTATGCCGGCCGCTTCGTCTTTTCGGGCGATGGCATCGACGCGGATGGCCTGTCGGTCTTCGACGCCGAGCCGCCCAGCGAGGACTGGTCGCGCCAGCTGCACGGCTTCGGCTGGCTGCGGCACCTCCGCGCCACCGACATGGCGCTCTCGCGCTCCAACGCCCGCAGCCTCGTCGACGAGTGGATCAAGGTCGGCAACCGCCACGACCCGATCGCCTGGGAGCCGGAGGTCGTCGCCCGCCGCATCATTTCCTGGCTCGCCCAGGCGCCCCTGGTGCTGGAGGGCTGTGATCTCGCCTTTTACCGGCGCTTCATGCGCTCGATCACCCGGCAGGCCCGGCATCTCCGCCGCACCGCCTACGACGCGCCGCCCGGCCTGCCCCGCCTCCATGCCATGATCGCGCTCGCCGCCGTCTCGCTGTCGATGGCCGACCAGGCCCGCTTCCAGAAGCAGGCGGCGAAGTGGCTCGACCTCGAACTGGTCCGCCAGATCCTCCCCGATGGCGGCCACATCAGCCGCAACCCCGGCGTCATCCTCGACGTGTTGATGGACCTGCTGCCGCTCCGCCAGGCCTTCGCCTCGCGCGGCGGACAGCCGTCCCGCATCCTTCTCTCCGCCGTCGACCGGATGATGCCGATGCTCCGCTTTTTCCGGCAGGGCGACGGCAGCTTCGCCCATTTCAACGGCCTCGGCGACACACCCACCGACCAGCTCGCTACCGTGCTCGCCTATGACGACGTGCGCGGCCAGATCCCGCAGGCCGCGCCGCACAGCGGCTACCAGCGGATCGAGCACGGCGGCACGATCATCCTGGTCGATGCCGGCCGGCCGCCGCCGGTCGAGTATTCGACCAACGCCCATGCCGGCTGCCTCTCCTTCGAGATGAGCAGCGGCCGCCAGCGCGTGATCATCAACTGCGGCGTGCCGGCGCCGACCGCCTATTCCATGCGCCGCCTGTCGCGCACGACCGCCGCGCATTCGACGGTGACGTTGAACGACACCTCGTCGTGCCGGTTCCTCACCCGCTCATGGCTTGCCGAATCCGTCGGCGAGCCGATCGTCACCGGACCCTCGCGCATCGACATCGACCGGCGCAGCGAGAACGGCGCTACCGTTCTTTCGCTGCGCCACAACGGCTATGCCGACCGCTACGGCATCCTGCACGAGCGCCGCATCGCGCTTGCCGAAGGCGGCGACCGCGTCGAAGGGCAGGACTCGTTCCGCACGCCCTCCGGCAATCCGGTTACCCGCGCCGGCCGCGACGCCTTCGTCATACGTTTCCATCTGCACCCGAACGTGCGCGCCAGCCGTTCCGAAGGCGGCCGCAACGTCCTCCTCGAACTGCCGGACGGCGAGCGCTGGGAATTCCACTGCGATGGCCTCGAAGTCGACCTCGAGGAGAGCATCCTCTTCTCGAATCTGCGCGGCGGCAGCCGCCGCACCGACCAGATCGTCATCCACGGCCGCTGCCAGCAGAATCCGAGCGTCGCCTGGCAGATGCAGCGCACCGCCGTCGGCGGCAACAGCCGGCGCCGCGCCGCACCCGCGCTCGAGCCGCCGCGCCTTTCCTCCCTCCGCACCTGACCGGGAAGAAGATCCCCATGGCCACCCGCCCCTCTGCGGTGCCGCCGCCTGATTTCCTGCCGATCCGCCGGGCGCTGATCTCCGTCTATGACAAGACCGGGCTCGCCGCGCTGGCTGCTGGCCTTGCCGCCACGGGCGTCGCGATCGTCTCGACCGGCGGCACGGCGGCGGCGATCGCGGCCGCCGGCCTGGCTGTCACCGACGTCTCGGCCGTCACCGGATTCCCGGAGATCCTGGACGGGCGGGTTAAGACGCTTCACCCGAAGATCCACGGCGGGCTGCTCGGCGTGCGGAACGACCCCGCCCATGCCGAGGCGATGCAGGCGAACAGCATCGAGGGCATCGACCTCGTCGTCGTCAACCTCTACCCGTTCGAGGCGACGGTTGCCTCGGGCGCCGACCCGGCCGCCGTGATCGAGAACATCGACATCGGCGGACCGGCGATGATCCGCGCCGCCGCCAAGAACCATGCCTACGTCGCGGTGGTCGTCGATCCGGCGGACTATCCCGCGCTGTTGTCGGCGCTTGCCGAGAAGGGCGGTACCGGCCTCGACCAGCGGCGGCGCTGGGCTGCGAAGGCGTTTGCGCGCACCGCCGCCTACGACGCGGAGGTCTCGGCATGGTTCGCCCGCGAGACCGGCGACGCCTTTCCCCTGCACCGCTCTTTTGCCGGCAGGCGCGCGATGGCTCTCCGCTACGGCGAGAACCCGCACCAGAGGGCCGCCCTCTATCTGTCGAGCGAGGACCGCCCCGGCGTGGCCACCGCGAGACAAATCCAGGGCAAGGAACTCTCCTACAACAACCTCAACGACACCGACGCGGCTTACGAGCTGGTTGCCGAATTCGATCCCTCGCGCTCGGCCGCGGTCGCGATCATCAAGCACGCCAATCCCTGCGGCGTCGCCACGGCCCGCACGCTCGTCGAAGCCTGGCGGCTGGCGCTACGCACCGACCCGGTCTCCGCGTTCGGCGGCGTCGTCGCGCTCAACCGTCCGCTCGACGCCGAGACCGCCAACGAGATCGCCAAGATCTTCACCGAAGTGATCATCGCGCCGGGAGCCAGCGATGCCGCCAAGACCATCCTCGCCGCGCGTAAGAATCTACGGCTGCTGGTCGCCGACGGCCTGCCCGACCCGCGCGCCGGCGGCGTGACGGTCCGGAACGTCGCCGGCGGGTTCCTCGTCCAGGACCGCGATGCCGGCGCGGTGGCCGCGGGCGATCTCAAGGTAGTGACCAAACGCCAGCCGACCGCCGAAGAGCTCGCCGACATGCTCTTTGCCTGGACGGTTGCGCGGCACGTCAAGTCGAACGCCATCGTCTATGCCCGTGGCGGCGCCACCGCCGGGATCGGCGCCGGCCAGATGAGCCGCGTCGATTCGGCCATCACCGCGGCACGCAAGGCCGCCGAAGCCGCCAAGGCAGCGGGCCTGACGCGGTCGCTTGCGGAAGGCTCCGTGGTCGCCTCCGATGCGTTCTTCCCCTTCCCGGACGGCCTCATCACCGCCGCCGAAGCCGGCGCCACGGCCGTTATCCAGCCAGGCGGCTCGATGCGCGACTCGGACGTCATCGCCGCCGCCGACGAGCGCAATCTCGCAATGGTCTTCACCGGCATGCGGCACTTCCGGCATTAGCCGGAATTCCGCTTCCTTCTCAGATTGTCGTCGCGCGGCAAAAGACGCATGAGGTTCCGTGTCTGCGGCGCGGCACTCCGTGCCGCAAAGCCTGTCCCCGGGCCGGCCAAAGGGCGGACCCGCGGGCGCACGGAACGACAAGGAGTCAGATCAGGACGACGTCGTTGGCGAGTTCGTTCCGGTCGCGCGGCCGCGGCGGAAAATGCTCGGCCAGAACTGCGCCGGCACGGCCGATCGCCGCGACGAGCCCGTCCGCGAGCCGGCCGGCGGCGATCTCGCGGGTGAGCGCGGCAATTGCCTCGTCCCATACCGGCTGCGCCACTTTCGCGGCGATGCCGGCGTCGGCAACGATCTCGGCATAGCGTTCGGCAAGCGACACGAAGACCAGAACGCCGGTCCGCGCCTCGGTCATGTGCAGGCCGTGGGCAAGGAACTGCTCGACCGCGGCGGCATGGGCGCGCGCCTTCTTCATCGGCCCCGGCACGGCCGGGAAGCGCAGCGCGGGCAACGACAGGACGGTCGCGGCGGCGAGAAAGACGACGAGCTGGATCAGGTAGATGTCGAGGACGCCGATGCGCGTCAGGAAGATGAGCGGCAGCGGGACGAGCAATGCGACGATCGTCGCCCAGAAGAGCGGCACGAAGCGGTAATCGTCGCTGGACCGCGCGACGACGGTGAATATCTCGCCTGCCGTGGTCTTTTCCGCCGCCGCGACGGCATCGCGGATGCGCGCGCGGTCGCGATCGGAGAGCACCGGGCTTACCATCGCCCGGACGAGCCCCCGCCGCCGAACGATCCGCCGCCGCCCGAGAAGCCGCCGCCGCCGGACCAGCCGCCGCCCGACGATCCCCAGCTTCCGCCGCCGGACCAGCCGCCGCCGCGGCCGCCAAGGAAGAGGAGCGGCCAGAACCAGCCGCCGAAGCGCGATAGGATGAAGAAGATGACGATGATCGTGATGATCCACGACCACGAACTGCCGCCTTCGTCACGCTTGCCGTTGAACGTCTTCTGCTCCTCCGCCGCCTGCTGCTTGAAAGTGGCTGCGTCCCCGGTAAGAACCTTGATGACGTCGTCGACGCCTGCGGCGATGCCCCCCGGGTAATCGCCTGCGCGGAACTTCGGCAGGATGGCATTGTCGATGATGAGCTTGGTTACCGCGTCGGTAAGGTCGCCTTCGAGGCCGTAGCCGACTTCGATCCGCACGTCGCGCTCGTTCGGCGCGACGATCAGCAGAACGCCGTTGTTCTTGTCCTTCTGGCCGATCCCCCAGAAACGACCGAGCTGGTAGCCGAAATCGGCGATCTCGTAGCCCTGCAGCGAGGAGAGCGTGACCACCACGAACTGGTCGGTGGTCTTGGCCTCGAGCTGCGCCAGTTTGTCGGTGAGGCTGACCTCGACCGCATCGGGGATGATATTCGCCTGGTCAACGACACGGCCGGTGAGCGGCGGGAATGTCGGGGCCGCCAGCGCGGGGGCGGCAAGGAAGAGAAGGAAGGCAAGGGTTGTGAATAGCGCGTGGACTCCTGTCCAGCGTGCTTCGAGGCGCGCCCGCTTTGCAGACGAGCCCCTCAGCATGGCGATCCAGGCGTCGTTCATGATCATCAGTTTCCCCGGCGAGCCAGACACCCTGCCCGCCACCCCGAGGTGCTCGGGCGTAGCCCGGGCCTCCAAGGACGCACGGAGATCACGCCTGCCCGCTCAGTTGAACTTCACCTCGGGCACCTTGGTCTTCTCCGCCTCGACCGTGAACGTCTCCATCGGCTTGGCGCCGTAGAAGAGCGAGTTCCACCAGCGGCCGGGGATCGTGCGGATCTCGGTGTTGAACAGGCGCACCGCCTCGATGTAGTCGCGCCGCGCCACCGCGATGCGGTTCTCGGTCCCCTCGATCTGCGACTGCAGCGCGAGGAAATTGGCGTTCGACTTGAGGTCGGGATAGTTCTCGGTGATCGAGAGAAGCCGCGAAAGCGCCTGGCCGATCTGGCCCTGGACTTCCTGGAACTGCTTGAACTTCTCGGGGTCGGTGAGGATGTCCGGCGGCACCTGCATCTGGGTCGCGCGGGCGCGCGCCTCGGTGACTTCGGTGAGCACCTTCTCTTCCTGCTTGGCGTAGCCCTTTACCGTCTCGACGAGGTTGGGGATCAGCTCGGCGCGGCGCTGGTACTGGTTGAGCACCTCGCTCCACGCCGCCTTCGCCTGCTCCTCGTAGGTCGGGATCGTGTTGATGCCGCAGGCCGACAACGCCATCGAAGCCACGATGACGAAAGCGGCGATGAGGCCGCGCCGCGCGGGCGTCGGCAGCGAACGGGCAACGGCACTCATGGGCAATTCCCTCGGGTTGTCGCCCCTCAAGGTAATCACGCTTTGTCGCCGCGCAAGTTGCGCTTCGTCAAACGGGCGAAGGTCCAATTCGACAAATGACCGATAGTCATTTATTAGATGACCGATGGTCAGTTATGGAGACGTTCCGATGCCCCTCCCCGCCATCCTCATCACCGGGTGCTCCTCCGGCATCGGCCGGGCGACCGCCCTCCGCCTCGCCAGTTCCGGCAAGTGGACGGTGTGGGCGACGGCACGAAAGCTCGGGTCGATCGCCGACCTCGCCGCCACCGGCTGTCGCACGCTCCCCCTCGACGTCACAAACGAGGCCTCGATGAAAGCTGCCGTGGCGGCAATCGAGGCCGAGCACGGCACCGTCGCGGCGCTGGTCAACAATGCCGGCTACCAGCAGACCGGCGCGGTCGAGAGCGTATCGCTTACCGACTACCGGACGCAGTTCGAGACCAACGTCTTCGGCGCGATCCGCCTCATCCAGCTCGTCGCGCCCGGCATGCGCCGTGCCGGCAAGGGACGCATCGTCAACGTCTCGTCGATGGGCGGCAGGATCACCCTGCCGGGCGGCGGCGCCTATCACGGCACCAAGCACGCGCTCGAGGCGATCTCCGACGCGCTTCGCATGGAGATCGAATCTTTCGGCATCGACGTCGTGATCATCGAGCCCGGTCTGATCCGGACCGGCTTTGCCGGCGCCGCGCTCGACAGCATCGCGCCCCACCCCGAGGATGGTCCCTACGCCGATTTCAACGCCTCGATCGCCCGCGCCTATGCCGGCATGGAAAAGCCGCCGACCTCGATGATCGTGAGCGAGCCGGAGGCCGTCGCCGCCGCCATCGCGAGAGCGCTGTCCGCGCGCCGTCCGCGCACCCGCTACCGCGTCGGCATCTCGGCGCGGCTCTTCCTCGGCCTCCACGCGATCCTTTCCGACCGCCTCTGGGACCGGCTCGCCGGCCGGATCATCCCGCTGCCGCGCCCTGCCCGATGAGCCGCCAGCCGACCAGGCGCGCCCGCAGTCCGGCGGCGCGCGAAAAACGCCGCTTGGCGATTCTCGACGCGGTGGAAACGCTGCTCGCGGAGACCCCGTTCGAGGACATTTCCGTCATCGCGGTGGCGAAGGCTGCGCACCTCGCCAAGGGCACCGTTTACCTTTACTTCCCGAGCCGCGAAGCGATGTTCCTCGCCCTCTTCCTCCGCCGGACGGCGGCTTTCGCCAGCGAACTCACGTCGCTGCTCCGCTCGTCGCGTAAAGCGCGCGGGCTTGCCGAAGCGATAGCGAAGCGCCTCAGCGAGGAACCGCTCCTTCTCCGCCTGATGGCTCTGGCGCCAACAGTGCTGGAGCGAAACATCGACGTCGCAACCGCAGGTGCGTTCAAGCACGGTCTCGTCGAAGCCCTCGCTCCTGCTACCGCGGCGTTCGAAGCGCGCGGCCATCCCCCCGGCGAGGGATTCCGCTTCCTCCTCCGCCTCAATGCGCTCGCGGTCGGCTATGCCGAACTGGCAGAGCCTTCGGCTGCCGTCGCTGCCGCAATCGCCGGCGATCCGGCCCTGGCGCCGCTCCGGATCGATTTTGTGCGCGAGCTCTCCGCGACACTGGCGGTGCTCCTCGAAGGAACGCCGCGCGGTCAGTGACGGCGCTTAGTGCGGCACGGCTGCGGTATTGGTCGCCCCCTCCGCACCCATGTAGACGGCGAGAATCTTCACCGGCACATCGCCGAGATTCTTGCCGTCATGCGGCCAGTCCATCGCTTCGAGGATGCCCTCGCCAGCGCGGTAGACCTTCACCCCCTTGTCGCCGTAGTCGACCGTAACCGCGCCTTCCAGGATGTAGACAAAGAGCGGCACGGCATGGGTGTGCCAGCCGGTCTCGCCGCCGGGCGGAATGGTGACGATCGCCGCGGTCACCTTCGCAGTGCCGGCAGGATAGGCGATCGCCTGGTCGAGCACCGTCTTGCTACTCTGGAGGATGGGCGCCAGCAGGTTCTGGTACTGGGCGCTTTCTTCGGCAAGAGCAGGCATGGCCGCAAGGAGAAGGAGGGGAAGATAGAAGGCAGCGGCTTTGCGGGACATGGGAGGGCTCCGTGGTCGACTGCACCTGTCTCCCACGCCTCGCCTGCCGATCTCCTAACGGGGGCCCGAAGATTCTTTCGCATCTCTCCTTGACTCTTTTCCTATTCTCCGGAATCTATAAGAACAAATCAGGAACATGACCATTCGGGTCGGGAAGCCATGCGCGCAAGCGTTTCCATGGCAGAGAAGAGCCTTTCCCATCTGCGCCGCCGGATAGCCGAGATCGAAGGCCGCCCGGCAGCAACGATGGAAAGGCAGGAATCTGATCCCAGACCCGATCCGGAAAGCGATTCCGAAGGGAGGGAGGCCAGCCCCGAACCGGCCTTTGCCGCCCACCCGCTCTTGGCCCGAAATGGCGGCGCGTTGCTTCCCTTCGGAATCGCCCACATCGACCGCCGCCTCGGCGGCGGCCTTGCCCGCAAAGCCCTGCATGAATTCCGCTCCCCCCAAACGCGGGATGCCGGGGCAGTCACTGGTCTCGCCCTGGCTTTGCTCGCCCGCCTCGCGGCAGCCGATCGACGCCCGATCCTCTGGGTGATGGAACGGTCCGCCATTCGCGAAGCCGGACTCCCCTATGGCGCCGGCCTTGCCGCCTTCGGCTTCGATCCGGGACGGCTGGTGATCGTCCGCGTGCGGAAGCCCGCGGACGCGCTCTGGGTGATGGAGGAAGCGCTCCGCTGCCGCGGCCTTGCCGCAGCGCTCGGCGAAATCCGCGGCGAGCCCCACGACCTCGACCTCACTTCCAGCCGGCGGCTGGCGCTTCGCGCCCATGAAACCGGCGTCATGGGGGTTCTTCTCCGCCAGGCTGGCGATGCGATGCCGGGTGCTGCCGCCACGCGCTGGCTGGTCGCGCCGTTGCCGGCTTCGGTCACCGACGACTTCGCCGCCGGCATCGGCAGGCCCGCATGGCGGCTCACCCTCGAGCGGAGCCGCATCGGCACCAGCGGGACGTTCGACGTGGAGTGGGACAATGACCGCCGCAGCTTCGCACCCCTCAAGCGCATCGGGCCGGCGCTACCTCTTTCTCGCCCTGCCCCGGCTTTCGACCGACCGGCATTTCCGGCAGACGCGGGGGCGGTCGTGGCGTTGCGCCGCGCTTCCTGACGGCGAAGCCCCCTTTGCCCTCATCGGCAAGGTGAAGAGCGCGATGCGCCTCCTCGCGCTCGACGAGGAAGCGGAGCGACTCGGCCTGCAGCGCGGCATGACGCTCGCCGATGCCCGCGCCATGATCCCGCACCTTGCGGTGGAAGATATCGACGAGGCGGCCGACGCGAACCTGCTCGAGGCCGTTGCCGATTGGGCCGAACGTTACACGCCGCTGGTCGCGCTCGATCCGCCGAACGGCCTTGTCCTCGACATTACCGGCGCCGCACACCTTCTCGGCGGCGAGGCGCCGCTCCTCGCCGATCTCGGCGGGCGCCTGCTGATGCAGGGATTCGCCGTTGAGGCGGCCATTGCCGATACGCCTGCCGCCGCTTACGCCGCCGCACGTTATGGTAATGGCGGCATCGTCGCGCCCGGTTCCAGTGCGGGGATGCTCTCCCCTCTCTCCCTGGCTGCGCTGCGGCTATCTCATGATGTCGTCGCCGCGCTCGACCGCGTCGGCCTGAAGCGGATCGGCCAGCTCCTCGCCGCACCCCGCGCCCCGCTCGCCGCCCGTTTCGGACGCGGCCTCCTCTACCGGCTCGATTGCGCACTGGGCATCGAGGAGGAAGCGATCAGCCCGCGCCGGCCGGTCGCTGCGCTGGTTGCCGAGAGGCGCTTCGCCGAGCCGGTCTCGCGCGAGGAGGACATTGCTGCGACCCTCGCTTCGCTGGCCGCCGCGCTCGCCGGGAAACTCGAAGAGATCGGCGAAGGCGCGCGCCTTCTCGAACTGGCACTGTTCCGGGTCGATGGCGCGGTGCGCCACATCGCGGTTTCTACCAGCCGGCCGGTCCGCGCGCCCCGCCTGGTCGGCGACCTGTTCCGCGAGAAGTTCGCCGGCCTTGCCGAGGAAATCGACGCCGGCTTCGGCTTCGACATGATCCGCCTCTCGGTTCTTGCCTCCGCCCCGGTCGATCCGGCCCAGGTCGACCTTGCCGGCGATGCGCTGGCAGAATCGGATCTCGATGCGCTGATCGACCGGGTCGGCGCCCGCCTCGGCGGGAAGAGCGTATCGCGCATTGCGGCCTGCGACAGTCACATTCCCGAGCAGGCCGCCCGGATGATCGAACCCAACGCACCCCCGGCGCGGCCCTTGCCGGCCGATGCCTGGCATATCGATCCGCGGCCGCTCCGCCTCTTCGAGAAACCGGAACCGGTCGAGGCGATCGCCGAAGTGCCGGACGGGCCGCCGATCGGTTTTCGCTGGCGGCGCGCGCTCTATCGCGTCGCCCGCGCCGAAGGGCCGGAACGGATCGGGGCCGAATGGTGGCAGGACCACCCCGATCAGTTCACCCGCGATTATTTCCGGGTCGAGGACGCTGCCGGCCACCGCTTCTGGCTTTTCCGCGAAGGCCTGTTCGGCCGCGAAACGGGCGCCCCGCGCTGGTACCTGCACGGGGTCTTCGCATGAGCCGGGTTCAGCGCTTGGCGGCGCGCTTCTTCTCGCTCTTCGCGATCCGGCCGAGCGCTTCGTTCACCCGCGTCTGCCAGCCGCGGCCGGACTTGCGGAAATGGTCGAGCGTGTCGCGGTCGATCCGGATTGTCACCTGCGTCTTGGTCGGGCTCTTCTGCGGCCCCCGCCCGCGCGGCTTCGGGAATTTGTCGATGTCCGGGAAGACCTCGCGCGCTGGGCGCATACGGGCGAGTTGTTCATCCGTGAGCGGAGGAAAATCCACGGAGTCCCAATCCGCCTGGCGGATATGGGCTGGTTTTCTAACGGTTCTCATAGCGGCGTATTTCCCTGTCATTCGCTTTTCTAAAACTGATCAATCGAATCGCCGTGCCGCGCCTCGTGAAGATAACTGCATGCACGCGGCCATCGACCTCGCCCAAGGCGTAGAAACGACGCTCTCCATAGGCAAACCGGGTATCTTCTTCGATCAAGGCATTGGTCCAGTCGAAAGACGATACGGTCTCAAACTCGACCCCATGCTTGGTGCGGTTTGCCTCAGCCTTTCTAGGGTCCCAAGTAAACTCAATAGCTTATTGTGGTTACGATTTGGATCCCCGGCAAGGGCTGCTCCGTCATGACCGCCTACGCCGAGCTTGCCGTCACCACGAATTTCTCGTTCCTGCGCGGCGGCTCGCATCCGGAAGAGTTCGTCAAACAGGCGGCGGCGCTGGGGATCGCCGGCATCGCCGTCGCCGACCGCAACACCGTCGCCGGTGTCGTGCGCGGCTACAGCGTCGCGAAGGATCTCGGCACGCGTTATGCCGTCGGCAGCCGGCTCGTCTTCCGGCCGAAGCCGGGCACGGATGGCGCGACCAGTTCGCTGCCCGACGTGATCGCCTGGCCGACCGACCGCGCCGCCTGGGGGCGGCTCTGCCGGCTCCTCACCGAAGGCAACCGTCGCGCACCGAAAGGGGAGTGCCATCTCGACCTCGACGACCTTCTCGCCAGGGGAGACGGCATGGTGCTCGGCGTCATGCCGGGCGCCCGCCCGGACTCGGCGCTGGAGACAACCCTCGCCGCCCTCCGCGATGCTTTCCCCGAAGCTGTCCGCCTGATGGCGAGCCGGCCGCATGGGGCCGGCGACGCCCGCCGCCTCGCGCTTCTCGACCGCATCGCCCGGCGCTTCGGCACCCCGCTCGCTGCCACCAACGATGTCCTCTACCATCACCCTGGCCGGCGTCCCTTGCAGGACGTGCTCACCTGTATCCGCGAGCACGTGACCCTGACGAATGCCGGGAAGCGTCTTGCCGCCAATGCCGAGCGCCACCTCAAGCCTCCGGCAGAGATGGCGCGGCTCTTCCGCGATTATCCCGATGCGGTACGCGAAACGGTAGCCGTGCTCGAGCGGCTCAATTTTTCCCTGGGCCAGCTTCAGTATCAGTATCCGGACGAGCCGATCGGGGATGCCGCCTCGCCGCAGGAAGCGCTGGAAAGGCTGACCGCGGAGGGCGCCCGCAACCGCTACGGCGAGATCATCCCCGAGAAGGTCAGGAAGGCGCTCGCCTATGAACTGAGCTTCATCCGCCAGAAGAATCTGGCGATCTATTTTCTCACCGTCCACGACATCGTGCGCTTTGCGCGCGAGCGGAAGATCCTCTGCCAGGGCCGCGGCTCGGCCGCCAATTCCTCGGTCTGCTTCTGCCTCGGCATAACCGAAGTCGACCCGACGCTGACCGACCTTCTCTTCGAGCGCTTCATGTCGGCGGAGCGGAACGAGCCGCCCGACATCGACGTCGATTTCGAGCACGAGCGCCGCGAAGAGGTGATGCAGTACATCTACGGCAAGTATGGCCGCGAACGCGCCGGGATTGCCGCCACCGTCATCTCCTACCGCACCCGCTCCGCCGTACGCGAAGTCGGCAAGGTCTTCGGCCTTTCCGAGGATGCCATCACGGCGCTCGCCTCCACCACCTGGGGCTGGTCGGAGGAAGGCGTGCGAGAAAAGGACGTCCGCCGCGCCGGCCTCGACCCGGAGGAAAAGACGGTCGCCCGCGTGCTGGCCTTGTCCAGGGAGCTGATCGGCTTTCCCCGCCATCTTTCCCAGCATGTCGGCGGCTTCGTCATCACGCGCGACCGGCTGGACGAGTCCGTGCCGGTCATGAACGCGGCGATGGAGGACCGCACCAACATCGAATGGGATAAGGACGACCTCGATGTCGTCGGCATGATGAAGGTCGATGTGCTCGCCCTCGGCATGCTTTCCTGCATCCGCCGCGCCTTCGATTTCATGGAAAAGCACTACGGCGTGCGGGAAACCCTCGCCAGCGTTCGCGACGAGAATGCCGCCGTTTACGACATGCTCTGCCGGGCGGATTCAGTGGGCGTCTTCCAGGTCGAGAGCCGGGCGCAGATGTCGATGCTGCCGCGTCTTCGGCCGCGCGAATTCTACGACCTCGTCATCGAGGTCGCGATCGTGCGCCCCGGCCCGATCCAGGGCGACATGGTCCATCCTTACCTGCTTCGCCGCGAGGAGCGGGAGAAGGTCGTCTATCCGAGGCCCGGTCCCGCCTATCCGCAGGACGAGCTTGAGAATGTCCTCAAGCGCACGCTCGGCGTTCCGCTCTTCCAGGAACAGGCAATGAAGATCGCGATGGTCGCCGCAGAGTTCACCGGCGCCGAGGCGGACGGGCTGCGCCGCGCGATGGCGACCTTCCGGCGCGCCGGCACCATCGGCAACTTCCACAAGAAGATGGTCGACGGCATGACCCGCCGTGGCTACGACCGGGAATTCGCCGAGCGCTGTTTCCATCAGATCGAAGGCTTCGGCGAATACGGCTTTCCGGAGAGCCACGCCGCAAGCTTCGCGCTCCTTGTCTATGCCTCGGCGTGGATCAAGTGCTTCTACCCGGATGTCTTCTGCGCCGCGCTTCTCAACGCCCAGCCGATGGGCTTCTACGCCCCGGCCCAGATCGTGCGCGATGCGCGCGAGCACGGTATCGAAGTGCGCGCCGTCGACATCAATTCTTCCGACTGGGATTGCACCCTGGAGACGAGCGACGAAGCCGCCAGTGTCCCCCGCCGCGTCCACCGCAGCCACGCGGAGATGGCCGGCGTCATCCGCTCCACCCACGCCGTGCGCCTGGGACTGCGTCAAATCAAGGGTTTCTCCAGGGACGACGCGGAGAAGCTGATCGGCATGCGCGACAGCGGCTACGATTCGGTGCGCGATCTGTGGCTCCGTTCCGGACTGACGCGCTCCTCAATCGAGCGACTTGCGGATGCAGATACGTTCCGTTCGCTCGGCCTCGACCGCCGCGATGCGTTATGGGCGGCGCGGGAACTCGGCGGCGGCGGAATCCGTGAACGCCTGCCGCTCTTCGACATTCCCGAGCGCGCCGATATTCGCCGCGAGCCCGATTTCGCCCTGCCCCGCATGCCGATCGGCGAGCATGTGGTGAACGACTACCGCTATCTCAGCCTGTCCCTGAAGGCACACCCGGTCTCGTTCCTGCGCGGCCAGCTTGCCGGGCGCCGGGTCGTGGTCACGGAGAGCCTCAGGACCATGCCCGGCGGGCGGCGCGTGACCGTCGCCGGGCTTGTCCTTATCCGTCAGCGCCCGGGCACCGCCAAGGGTGTCATCTTCATGACGCTGGAAGACGAGACCGGCATCGCCAACGCCATTGTCTGGCCGAAGGTCTTCGAGCGATTCCGGCCGACCGTGCTTGGCGCCCGCTTCGTCGCCATCAGCGGCAAGCTGCAAAATGCGAGCAATGTCGTCCACGTCGTCGCCGAGCGGATCGACGACCTGACGCCGCTCCTCTCCGTGCTCACCGAAGATTCCGACGAGGCGCAGGAAACCGGCGAGGCCCTCAAGACGCTCGCCCGAGCCGACGAAGGCGGCCGCGACTCCATCGACCAGCGCGAGCGCATCGCCCGGCATCCGCGCATGGTGCGCTTCTTCCAGAAGAATCCAGACATGTTCCGCGAAAGAATCGCGGAGGCATCGGCCAGGGTCATGCCGAAAGGCCGCAATTTCCACTAGAGATTGCACAATCCCTGATGGTAAATTCCATTGCGCAATCTCTGGGGACACACATGGCACGAAGCACCGCTACGAGGCGCCAACCTAAGCCCAAAACGAATTCTGAAGCGGAACTTTGGCCGCGCGTTTTCAATGACGGCGACGCCCTGCGCCATCTGGCAGCGATCAACGGCGTAAATCCGACCCCTGTCGAACTCGTAATTCGCTTCAGAGACGAGAAGCGGCCCGAAAGCCATCCCCGGTTCTGGGCTGTTCTTGATTTCAGCTTGCACTCATCAAAGAACCGCTTGTTTCTCTTCGATGTCCAAGACCAGACCGTAACCGGATATCTATGCGCCCACGGACGGGGGTCTGAGGGCAAGAAGGACGACGGAATGGCCGAAGTCTTCTCCAATGAAGACGGCTCTAACGCCTCGTCGTTGGGCGTCTATGTCTGCTCGGAGACCTACTACGGAGATCATGGCCTTTCACTCAGGCTCGACGGCCAAGAACCAACCAATTCCAATGCCCGACATCGTGCAATCGTGATCCACGGGGCAACCTATGTGTCGCCGGAATACATCAAGCAGACCGGTCGGATCGGACGAAGCAAAGGCTGCCCAGCGGTCGAGGAAAGGTACGCGAAAACCATTGTTGAGGCCCTTCAGCGAGGATCCTTGCTGATAGCCTGGCACGAATAAGATCAGTCAGGCCCGATTTCCCCCTTGCGCTCGCTGCTGCTAGGGTCGCGGCGAAGCCACGGAGAAATACAATGGGCACGTTCGGCTGGATCATCCTCGCGGTCATCGTTGTCGTCGTTCTGCTCTTCATCGTCATCTACAACCGGCTGGTCGGCCTCCGGCAGCGGACCTCGCAGTCCTGGTCCGACATCTCCGTCCAGCTGAAGCTCCGGCACGACCTCGTCCCGAACCTCGTCGAAACGGTCAAGGGCTACGCCGCACACGAGCGCGGCACGCTGGAAGCGGTGGTGAATGCAAGGAACGCCGCCGTCGCTGCCGCCAGCCCGGCGGCCCAGGCGCAGGCCGAAAACGTGCTGACCGGCGCGCTCCGCCAGCTCTTCGCCCTCGCCGAGTCCTATCCGAACCTCAAGGCCAACGAGAATTTCAAGGCGCTGCAGGATGAGCTTTCCGACATCGAGAACAAGATCGCCGCCTCCCGCCGCTTCTTCAACAACGCCGTCTCGGAATACAATTCGGCGATCCAGCAGTTCCCCGCGGTGCTGATTGCCGGCACCTTCGGTTTCACCGCGCAGGGCTTCTTCGAACTGGACGAGGGCGAGCGCGCCGCGGTCAACACCGTGCCCTCGGTGAAATTCTGACGATGGCCTAGCGGCACCGGCAGGCGGAGAAAACCGTGCTCGGCTCCTACGGCCTCAGCACGCATATCTGGAACAACCGGCTGAAATCGCTGGTGCTGCTGGCCGGCTTTCCGGTCCTTCTTCTCATCATCTGCTTCGGCTTTGCCGTACTTATCTCGGCGCTCGATAACCCCGACGTCGGACAAGGCATCGTCAACGCCTTCCACATCCTGCCGAGCCTCATCCCGGTCGCGCTCATCGCATCGCTCGTCTGGTTTGTCATTGCCTGGTTCGCCAACCAGGCGATCGTCGATTCGGTCACCGGCGCGCGCCAGGTCGACCGCAAGGCCGAGCCGCGCGTCTGGAATCTCCTCGAGAACTTGTGCATCAGCCGCGGCATTCCGATGCCGAAGCTGCGAATCATCGAGACCGACGCCCGCAACGCTTTCGCCAGCGGCATCCGGCCGGCACAGTACTCGATCACCGTCACCCGCGGACTCGTCAACAGCCTCAATGACGGCGAACTGGAGGCGGTGCTTGGCCACGAGCTGACCCACATCCGCAACCGCGACGTCCAGCTGCTCGTCATCGCCGCGGTCTTCGTCGGCATCATTTCGCTGGCGGGCGACCTGCTCATCCGCTCCCCGCGCATTCTCTTTTCGGGCAACAGCAGCGGGGGCTATGGCGGCGGGTACAGGAGCAGCAGCCGTCGGTCGAGCGGCGGCAAGGGCGGCGGCGGCGCGATCATTCTCATCCTGATCGCCATCGCGATATTCCTCATCGCCCGATTCCTCGGCATCGCGCTTTCCCTTGCCATGTCGCGGAAGCGCGAGTTCCTCGCCGATGCCGGCTCGGTCGAGCTGACCAAGAATCCCGACGCCATGATCACGGCGCTGCAGAAGATCTCCGGCCACTCCGAGCTCCACGCGCCGGCGCAGGTGCAGGAGATGTTCCTCGACCATCCGCCCGGACCGGGCCTGTCGAGCATCTTCTCGACGCATCCCTCGATCGAAAGCCGCATCGATGCGCTGGTGAAATATGCCGGCGGTCATCCGCCGGCACCGCTGCCGCCGGAAGAAGCCCCGCCGGCTGCTATGGCGCCGGCGGGAACGGATGCCGCCGCGACCATCGCGGCGCCCGGTCAGCACGGCCCTTGGGGCTAGGAAGCGGACCGTTACTGCTTCAGGAGCTGGCCGCGCACCTCGCCATCGGGGTACTTCGCCGTGTGCAGGTTGAAGTACCAGAGCTCCTTCTGAAGGTCGGCAGCCTGTTCCGGCGTCAGGGTCGACGTGCCGCTGATCGGGCTTTTCAGGTTGCCCTTGATCGGGACCACCGGATCGGCTTTGGCGCCTTCCGCGGCAGGACCGTGGAAATGGGCCGCGGTCACGTCGCCGCTGAGATTGGCGAAGGTGACCGTCCAGCTCAGCGCCTTCAGCTCCGTATCGTATTGAACGTCGGCAACGCCGGTGCCGGCCGAGTCGGTTGGCGGGGTCTCCGCCGCGCCGGTGAGGGTCGCCTTGAATTTCAGTATTTCCGCGGCGGCGGGGCCGGCGACGGCAAGCGGCACGGCGACGGCCGCAGCCAGCATGAGCGTGGTGATCGGACGCATGAAACCTCCTCGCGTATCGAGTGCCCCCACATCCCGGCCTTCCGAACGCCCCGCGACAATTGAGGTTCCGCCACCGCTTCACTATGAAGGCGTGCCGGCGGGCGGCCGGCGGAGGATAGCTTGATGCAGATCGGCAAACCGGGCCCCGGGGCAAGCGCGCTTTGTCATGTCGGGGCCGACCGCATTCTGGTCCGCGGGCGCGATCTCGCCGGCGACCTGATGGGCCGGCTGGGCTTCACCGCTTATTTCCACTTTCTGGTCACGGGCAAGGAGCCGAGCGAAGAACAGCGCTATTTCCTCGACCTGTTGCTGGTCGCCATTGCCGAGCATGGACTGACGCCGACGGCGGTCGCGGCGCGGATGACCTACGCCGCCGCCCCCGAGGCGCTCCAGGGCGCGGTCGCGGCCGGAATTCTCGGCGCGGGCAGCGTCATACTCGGCGCCTCGGAATCCTGCGGCAAAGCACTCCTCGCGGCACAGGCGGAAGTGGACGCCGGCAAATCGCCCGAGACGGCCGCCGATACGGTCGCCACCGCCATCCGCCAGCGCGGCGAGCGCATGCCGGGTTTCGGCCATCCCGTCCATCATCCGGTCGACCCGCGCGCCGAACGGATTCTGGTCCTGGCCGAGCAGCGCGGCGCCGCCGGCCGCATGGTTCGGCTCGCGCGTCATTTCGTCCCCGCGGTCGCGCGCGCCTGGGGACGGAGCCTGCCGATGAATGTCTCGATGCCGATCGCCGCCGTTCTCATCGACCTCGGGTTCCCGGCCGCGATGATCAAGGCGATCCCGATCCTTGCGCGCACCGCGGGTCTGCTCGCCCATATCGCCGAAGAGCAGGAGCGGCCGATCGGTTTCCTGATGGCTGGGAAGGCCGAGGACGCGATCGCCTATGATGGCGGAGGCGCCGGGTGATGTTCGAACCTGAGATCGAGACGCGCGGGCTGGACGACCAGCGCCGGCTCGACGATGCCTCCTACCGCCGGCAGGTCGCCTACCTTCTCGCCAATTCCGACTTTTACCGCGCCAAGCTCGCGGACGCCGGCTTCACCGATGCCGCAAGGGTCGGCGGCCTCGACAACCTCGCCGCCCTTCCAATGACCGAGAAGGACGAACTCCGCGCCTCGCGGGACGAGGCCCACCCGATCGGCACGCATCTCGCCGCGCCGATGTCCGCGGTCGTCCGCGTCTTCTCGACCAGCGGTACGACCGGCACGCCGAGCTACATCCCGCTCACCGCGCACGACCTCGAAACCTGGGTGCGCACCTCGGCGCGGAGCTACTCCGCCGCCGGGCTCGGGCGCAACGACAGGCTCGTTTCGACCTACAATGCCGGGCCGTTCGTCGCCGGAGTCACGCTCGACGCGTTCAACCGCATCGGGCTCTGTCACATTCCGGTAGGCAGCGGCAATACCGACCGCCTGATGAGCGCGATCCGCTTCCTGAAGCCGACGGCGCTCGCCATGACCCCCTCCTACGCGCTCCATCTCGCGGAATGGGCGGCCGAGCGCGGCATCGACCCGGCCGGGACCAGCGTCGCGCGCATCCTTGTCGCCGGGGAGCCGGGCGGCGGCGAGCCGGCGATGCGCGCCCGTCTCGAGGGCCTCTGGGACGCCGACGTCACGGAAGCGATGGGAATCGGCGACATCTCGGTATCGCTCTGGGGCGAGTGCGAAGAGAAGCAGGGCATGCATTTCAGCGGCCGCGGCTTCGTCCATGCCGAGCTGATCGACCCCGGCTCCGGCGCCGCGATCCCGTTCACCGACGGCGCGACCGGCGAACTGGTCTATACCCACCTCGACCGGCAGGCGGCGCCGCTCCTGCGCTTCCGCAGCCGCGACCATGTCGAGGTGTGGACCGGGAAATGCGCCTGCGGCCGCACTTCGCATCGCGTCCGCTGCATTGGCCGCACCGACGACATGCTGGTGGTGCGGGGCGTCAACGTCTTCCCCACCGCGCTGCGCGAGATCGTCAACCAGTTCGCACCGGCGGTGAGCGGCGTCCTCAAGGTCCGCCCGCGGCAGAAGGGGTTCCGTCAGGATCCGCCGCTGCCTGTCGCCGTGGAATTGTCGGAGGACGCCGGCGACCCCGGCGAGCTCGCCGACCGGATCAGGAAACGCATCCGGGAAGCGCTGCTCGTCACCACCGAAATCGAGCTCCTGCCCTACGGCGAATTGCCGCGGAGCGACTACAAGTCGGCGCTGGTCGACTGGTCGGCTGCGACCGGTTGAGACGAGAAGGCCCGGCAGATGCCGGGCCTCGCGCTGCGCCAAGCCCAGGCGGTTGGCTCTAGACCGTGTGGAACTCCTGCCCCTTCACGTATTCGCGGAAGCCCTCGACCGCCTCGTCGATCTTTTTCCAGTTGGGCAGCGCCTGCATGCGCCCGAGCCAAGCCAGAATGTTCGGATAATCCTTGAACTCGGTCCGGATGACGTGGCCGCTGGTGAGCAGGGCCGCCCCGAAAAAGTCGGCGATGGTCATCTCGTCCCCGGTTAGGAATTTCTTGCCCTTGCCGAGCCAGGAATCGTTGAGTGTCTTCAGCCACTTCTTGGTGAGGCTCTTGCCCCACTCGATGGTCTGCCTCTGCGCCTCTTCGGTCGGCCGTTTGTGGTGCGGATAGATCTGCGGGTAGACGACGTTGTAGGCGTAGTCGCGATAGAAGCCGGTATTGAACCAGTCCATCATTTCGTTGACCCGCGCCCGCGCCTTCAGATCCTTGGGGTAGTACTTCGTCAGATCGAATTTGTCGGCAAGGTATTTGAGGATTGTCGAACTCTCGGTCAGCACGAAATCGTCGTCGACCAAGGTCGGCACCAGCCCGTTCGGGTTGAGCTTCAGGTACTTGGGCGACACGTGCTCGCCCTTCATGAAGTCGAGGACCACGTCCTCGACCGGCAGCCTGTTTTCCGCGATGAACAGGCGCACCGGGCGCGCCGTGTTCGAAACCGGGAAATGATAGAGTTTCATCATTTGATCACACCTCCCTCAAACTTCCTCGCGGCGCGCTCGGCGCCTTAGTAAACCCGCTCCTTCGGCGAACGCGCCTTTCGCGTCGTCTCGCCCTTCGCCTTGGCGCCGGCACGCGGCTTTGCCACCGGGGCCGGCTTGGCCGCCGCATAGGGATCGCGCGGCGAGCGGTCGCTCGACAGGCTGTCACGGTCGCGCCGGATCAGCGCCTCGATCGCGTCGGCAAGGTGGGTCTCGCCGATATTGTAGTCGCCCCGCGCCACTCGGATATGATGCGCCTCGAGCAGCACCTCGGCGTGGGTGCGCCCCTCCGGCGGAAAGAAGCGGTAGCAGGCAAGTTCGTAGAGCTGCCCGAGCGGATCGCGGAAGTAGATCGAGTCCATGAAGCCGCGATCCTTGACGCCGCTATTGGCTATGCCGCGCTCGGCCAGCCGCTGCACGACCTGCGAGAAGGTGGCGTGCGAGACGGAAAAGGCGATGTGGTGGACGTCGCCGATCTCGGTCGGGTTGGGCGTCGGGTCGGGTTTGCGGTCCTCGTTGGTGAAGACGGTGATCAGCCGGCCGTCGCCGGGGTCGAAATAGAGGTGACTCTCGGTCGGCACGTCGAGATTGGGCTGGTCGAAGACGAAGGGCATGCCGAGCACGCCTTCCCAGAAATCGATCGTGCTCTGGCGGTCGGCGCCGACCAGCGTGATGTGGTGGACCCCCTGAACCTGAAGCTTCTGCATCGGACGCTCGTCTCCACGCGCCGGGCCGGGCCGGCATTTGGCGGGAAGATACCGCCTCGGCAAGGGGAAGTCGCGGGGGGTTGCGGTCGCAGTATCGGGGGACGCCTGATTAGGGCTGGTTGCGGAGGAGTATCGTCCGCCGCGGCCAGGCGCGGAGCTTGTCCTCGCGCAGGAACGTGAACAGGCCGGAGAGCCCGATCAGCGCGATCCCTGCCGTGGAGAGCGCATCCGGGAATTCGCGGAAGAAGATCGCCCCGAAGACGACCGCCCAGAGAATCTGGCTGTACTGCGCCGGCGCTACCCGGTTGGCCGGCGCATTTCGGGTCGCCGCGAGGATCGTCATCTGGCCGATCCCGCCGACCACGCCGACCAGCATCAGGTGAATGACCGTTTCGAGGTCGGGGACGACGAAGACCGGGATGGTGAGCAGGCCCGAGACCGCCAGCGAAGCGGTCATCACCACCCCGACCAGGCTGACGCGGCGCTCGCTGTGCCCGATCTTCCGCATCACGATCATGCTCATCGCCCCGACCAGCGAGCAGACGAACGCGGCGAGATGGCCGAGATGCAGTTCGCGGAACCCCGGCTTGACGACGAGAAGCATGCCGGAGAAGCCGACCGCCACCGCCGTCAACCGCCGCCAGCCGATCTGCTCGCCGAGGAGCGGGATGGAGAGCAGCGTCACCAGGATCGGCGACAGGAAGATGAGCGCGTAGGCCTCGGCGAGCGGAATCGTGGTGAAGGCGAAGGTGCTGGCAAGCCCGGCGACGATGCCGCAGGCCGCCCGCAGCAGCACCCAGCGCGGGTGGTTCATCCGGTACATGTCGCGCCAGCGTTCACCGCGCGGCCGCAGGCACAGAATGACGAGGAAAGTGAACAGCGTCGACAGGGAGACGATCTCGGCGAGCGGCAGATGGCCGCCGACGCTCTTGATGAGAGCATCGCTCGACGAGAACAGCGCATAGGTGAGGAAGGCTAGGGCAATGCCCTTGGTCATCTGAGGCACCGGCGGGTGCCATGACCTATAGCCCGAGTCGCCCGCCGCGGCGAAGAAAGCGGAGCGGCCCTCGGCCGCAGGCGAACCAGGCAATGGGGGCGCCGCAGACCCTACATCTTCACCCGCGCATTCGTCGGATCGTAAAGCGGCGCCATGTGCAACGCCGCCGGGACGCGCTCGGCCGCCACTTCCAGCTCGTATCGTCCGGATGTCAGGTAATTGTCGCTGACGCCCTCAGGGTTGCGGACGTAGCCGAGGCCGATATTGGCGCCGACCGTGTAGCCCCAGCCGCCGCTCGCGAGGTATCCCACAGGCTTGCCGTCGCGAAGGATCGTCTCGCGGCCGGAAAGGAGGATCGCCGGATCGTTGACGGTGAGGATCGAAAGGCGCTTCTTCAGGAGCGCATTGGCGACCCGTGCAAGCGCCTCGCGGCCGAGAAACGGCTGCCCGGACTTCATCTTCACGGCCCAGCGGAGCCCGGCTTCGAAAGGCGAGTCGTTCGGCGTGATGTCCGCGCCCCAGGCGCGGTAGGCCTTTTCGAGCCGGAGCGACTCGATCGCGCGGTAGCCGGCGGGGACGATGCCGTGCGCAGCCCCGGCCTCCATCAGCCGGTCGAACACCCGACCCGTATCGCCGATCGGCATATGCAGTTCCCATCCGAGCTCGCCGACATAGGTGATGCGGATCGCCCGCACCGCCGCACCGGCGATGGCAATTTCCCGCACGTTGGCGAACGGGAACGCCTCGTTCGACACATCGGCGTCGGTGACCGCGGCGAGGACATCGCGGGCGCGCGGCCCCATCAGCGAGAGCGTGCCGAAAACCTCGGTGACGTCGGTGAGCGCAGCATCGAGCCCCGCCGGGATGTTCTGCCGGATCCAGGCGAAGTCGTGCGTGCGGAAGCCGGTGCCGGTGACGACGTAGTAGAGGTCGGGCGCCAGTCGCGACAGCGTCAGGTCGCATTCGATCCCGCCGCGCGAATTGAGCATCTGCGTATAGACGACCCGGCCGGGCGCACGCGTCACGTCATTGGCGGCGATCCACGACAGCGCCTTCTCGGCATCGCGTCCGCGCATCTCGAACTTGGCAAAGGACGACTGGTCGAAGACCGCCACCGCCTCGCGCGCGGCGCGGTGTTCGCGTCCCACCGCGTCGAACCAGTTGCCGCGCCCGAACGAGTAGCGGTCGCGTGCCTCGGTTCCTGCCGGCGCAAACCAGTTCGCCCGTTCCCAGCCGAGCTTCGAACCGAACACGGCGCCCCGCGCCTTCAGCCGCTCGTAGAGCGGCGAGACGATGCGCGGCCGACCGCTTTCGTATTCTTCCAGCGGAAAGGCGACGGTGTAGTGCTTGCCGTAAGCCTCCAGCGTCCGCTCCCGCGTCCAGGTCGAGTCGCGGTGCATGCCAGAGAAGCGGCGGATATCGACCACCCACAGGTCGAGCGGCTGCTCGCCCGAGGCGACCCATTGCGCCAGCACCCAGCCGGCGCCGCCGCCCGAGGCGATGCCGAAGGCGTTGAACCCGGCGCCGACGAAGAAATTCCTGACTTCCGGCGCTTCGCCGAGGATGAAATTGCCGTCCGGCGTGAACGATTCCGGCCCGTTGATCATCTGCTTGATGCCGGCCTCGGCAAGCGCCGGGATGCGGACGAGGGCCTCCTCCATGTGCTGCGCGAAATGGTCCCAGTCGTCGTCGAGGAGCTGGAACTCGAACCTCTGCGGGACGATGTCCTCCCACGCCTTCGGGTCCGGCTCATAGCCGCCGAAGACGAGGCCGCCGACTTCCTCCTTGAAGTAGGTGCGGCGGTCGGGATCGCGAAGCGTGGCCAGCCCCGGCGCGACGCCGTCGATCTTCTCGGTGATGACGTATTGATGCCGCACCGGCTGGAGCGGGACGCTGACGCCGGCGAGCGCACCGATCTGGCGTGACCATATCCCTGCGCAGAGAACCACCTTCTCGCAGGCGATGAGACCCTCTTTCGTCATGACGCCGGTTACCCGGCCGTCCTCGATACGGAACCCGGTGCAGGCGATGCCTTCGAGGAGCTTCGCACCATGCATCCGCGCGCCCTTCGCCAACGACTGCGCGATGTCGGACGGGCTCGCCTGCCCGTCGGAGGGCAGGAACGTCGCCCCGACCAGGTCGGACACGTCGAGGAGCGGCCACATCGCCTTTGCCTCGGCCGGCGACAGAAGATGCATGTCGAGACCGAAGCTGTGCGCCGTGGTCGCCTGCCGCCTGAACTCGATCCAGCGCTCGGCGTTGCAGGCGAGCCGGAGGCACCCGGTCTGCCGCCATCCCGTGGCAAGGCCGGTCTCGGCCTCGAGTTTCTTGTAGAGCTCGACCGAGTAGCGGAGCACCTGCGTGATCGACGCCGAGGAGCGAAGCTGCCCGACGAGGCCGGCGGCGTGCCAGGTCGACCCGCCGGTGAGCTTGCCCTGCTCGATCAGCACCACATCCGCCTTGTGGTCGCGCGCGAGGTGATAGGCGGTGGAGCAGCCGATGATGCCGCCGCCGATGACCACCACGCCGGCGGAGGTGGGCAGCGCACCGGCCATCGCGGCTAGTCTTTTTCCTCGGAGAATGCCGCGAAGGCGCGGGCGAAACGGTCCATGTAGTCGACGGTGTAGGCGGCGTAGTCGTAGTCGAGCCGCGAGTGGATCTCCGAGACCATGCTCCACATCGCTTCGCGCAACAGCGACGCGCATTTCATCGCACGGTAGCCCTGCATCAGTTGCGGATCGGGCACGCGACCGAAATAGGTCGCGAGCATCCATTCCTCCTGCGACGCGTCGAAGGAATTGTTGGAGGCAAGATTGGAAAGGTCGAAAAGCGGCGAGTTGAAGCCGGCATAGTCCCAGTCGATGAGCCAGATACGGTTTCCGTCATCGATGAAATTGCCGGCCAGCAGGTCGTTGTGACCGAAGACGAGGTCGATCGGCCCGACCGCCAGCTCCAGTTCGGCTGCCGCATCCAGGAGATCGGGCAACCGCGACTCGTAGCGGCTGTGCGCGTCGGCAAGCGTATGGGCATAGTCTCGGATGACGTGGAACACCCAGAAGGCGAGCACCGGCCCGCGCAGGTGCACCGGCATCTCGCGATGCACCCGCTTGATCAGGGGCAGGATTTTCGCCAGCCGGATCGGATCGCGGATGTCAGCGGGCGCGCAGGTCTTCCCCTCGACGAAGCGCATCACCAGGATGCCGCGCTCGCTATAGACCACTTCCGGTGAAATCCCGGCGGCGTAGGCAGCCCGGCTCGCCGACAGCTCGTTGAAGCGCAGGATCTGATGGACCGGAATGTCGTCGCCTACCCGGACGACGTATTTCTGTCCGCCGTCCTCGACCGTGAAGTTGACATTGGTGATGCCGCCGCCGAGGCGGACCGGCTCGACCCTGCCCTTCCAGAAGGGCAGACGGGCCGCGGCTTCTCGGGCGCTGGTTTCTAGGGAAGGCTCGGGCATCTGTCCGTCGGCTGGCATGGCTGGCTACGCAATCCGCACGCATTTGCGGCCGGCGCTTTGTGTCGCGCCGGCCGGTTTATCATGCAGCTTCCCTGACGCTCGGCAGGCCGGCCAGCGCCATTGCCAGTTCGCCCTCATCATAATCGAGGTCTTTCAGCTTCCCGGCGAAGTAGTCCATGTAGGCCTGCATGTCGAAGTGGCCGTGTCCGCAGAGATTGAAGAGGATCGTCCGCCCCTTTCCTTCCTCGCGGCAGCGTATGGCTTCGTCGATCGCTCCCTTGACGGCGTGATTGGCTTCCGGCGCCGGCAGGATGCCTTCGGTTCTGGCGAACTGCACGCCGGCGGCGAAGACCTCCGACTGGCGGTAGGCCTTGGCGTCGATCATGCCGAGCTGCTTCAGGTGGCTGACCAGGGGCGCCATGCCGTGGTAGCGGAGCCCCCCGGCGTGGAAGCCCGGCGGGATGAAGGTCGAGCCGAGGGTGTGCATCTTGACCAGCGGGGCAAGGTGGGCGGTATCGCCGAAATCGTAGGCGTACCTGCCGCGGGTGAGGCTCGGACAGGCCGCCGGCTCGATCGCGAGGATCTTCGGCTTGGCGCCGCCGCGAAGACCGGCGCCGATGAACGGGAAGGCAATGCCGGCGAAGTTCGAGCCGCCGCCGGTGCAGCCGACGACGATATCCGGGTAGTCCCCGGCCAGTTCCATCTGCGCGATCGCCTCCTGACCGACGACGGTCTGGTGGAGGAGGACGTGATTGAGAACCGAGCCGAGCGAGTACTTGGTGTCGTCGCGCTGCGCCGCGACCTCGACCGCCTCGGAGATGGCGAGGCCGAGGGAGCCGAGATGACCGGGGTTCTGGGCAAGCGCGGCCCGGCCGGACTGGGTCTCGTTCGACGGCGATGCGACGCAGCGTGCGCCGTAGGTTTCCATGAGTGCGCGGCGATAGGGTTTCTGGTCATAGGAGACGCGGACCATGAAGACCTGGACTTCGAGGCCGAAGAGCGCGCCGGCGAAGGCCAGCGACGATCCCCACTGCCCGGCGCCGGTTTCGGTCGACAGGCGCTTCACCCCGGCTTCCTTGTTGTAGAAGGCCTGCGCCACGGCGGTGTTCGGCTTGTGGCTGCCGGCCGGCGATACGCCCTCGTACTTGTAATAGATCTTCGCCGGCGTCTTCAGCGCCGCTTCGAGACGCCGTGCCCGGAAGAGCGGCGACGGCCGCCATTGCCGGTAGACCTCGCGTACCGGCTCGGGAATCTCGATCTCGCGCTCGCGCGAAACTTCCTGGCCGATGAGGGCCATCGGAAAGAGAGGCGCGAGGTCGTCCGGCCCGAGCGGCTTCTGCGTTCCAGGGTGGAGCGCCGGGGGCGGCTGGGACGGTAGGTCGGCGGCGATGTTGTACCAGACCTTCGGAATCCGCGATTCATCGAGCAGGTACTTGACGGAATCGGCCATGTTCCCTCCGTAATCATGGCTTCTCGGCCGGGATTTCCGGCGAAACCGACCCGAACGCTAGGGAAGATTGAGCGGAAAAGCCAATCGGCGGCCAGTGACGGCGGTCACACCGCCTCGATGCCGAACGCCCGGCGCCCGAACTTGCCGAGGAGCGTCATGTCGCGGACGGCGTCCTCGACGGGGTTTTCCGGTGGGGCTTCGCCCGCGACCGCCGCCGCAAATGCCCGTAGTTCCTCGACAAACGCCTCCTTGTAGGAGGCGCGATGGAGGATGGTCTCGGCGTGATGGCCGGTCGAACGGCGCTCGATCAGCCTGGTTTGCTGATGATTGAGGTAGGGAGACGGGAATTCCAGTTCGTAGATTCGATCATTGAAATAGAGGGTGACGCGCTCGAGGTAGTCGGCAAGGTTCGGCACCGCGAGGTGGAAGACCGACCACAGCCCGTCATGCGGCGTCAGCCGCACCGCACCGTGACCGCCGGCGCCGCCCGCATAGACCGCCGCGCCGGTCACTTCGCCGGTGCCCACACCCATCGCATCGAGGAGCCCGTGGACGAGGTTCACGTCGTGGACCATGCTCGAACAATACGGCCCGGCGAAGCCCTTGATCTCGGCCGGGGTTGCCGGACGGCCGAGCGCGCGGGCGATCTGATCGGCCCTCCGCTTCTGCCCCTCGGCGATGAGTTCGGGTGCGACATCGTCGCCGGCGAGAAAGTCGCGGTGCGCCGTAAACGGCCAGGAATCCGGGTCGTTCACCTCGACCGAGACCATGCGGAGGTGCCGGCCGAAATCCCTGACCAGATCGCGGAGCAGACGCCACGACGGATCGAAGCGCTTCATGTAGCCGACCTGCATGACGCGCTTTGCCTTGTCGCGCGCCGCGGCGACGCGCACCGCGTCCGCCGGGAAATAGCAGAGCGGCTTTTCGCAAAAGACGTGAAGGCTGAGGCCGAGCGCCTCGACCGCCAGATCGGCGTGATAGCTGTCGGGGGTTGCGATCAACACCGCGTCGAGCTTCTGCTCGAATATCTCACCGGCGGTGGCGAAGGTCGGCACGCCCCAGCGCTGCGCGATATGCGCCCGTACCTTCGCGGAGGGATCGGCGAGGCCGCGCACGCGGAACAGCGCCGGAAGATTGAGAAGGTTGGGCAGGTGCTCGACCTGCGCGATCAGCCCGCCGCCGATGATGCCGATGTCGATCACGAAGGCGCTCCTATGGGTCGATGCTGAAGCCCGCGGCTAGGCAGAGCCGGGCGAGATTGGCGAAGCCCATCTTCGCATAGGTGAGCGGATGCGCCTTGGCCGGGTCCTGCTCGGCCTCGGCGACGATCCAGCCGGCATAGCCGCCGTCGTGCAGCGCCTTGAGGATGGTCGGGTAGTCGACCATGCCGTCGCCGGGCATGGTGAAGACGCCGTCGAGCACCGCCTGCATGAAGGAATTGTCGGTGGCCCGCGCCTTGGCAAGAACATCCGGCCGGGCATCCTTGCAATGGACGTGAACGATGCGCTTCACGTGCCGCCTGGCGAGCGCCACCGGATCGCCGCCGGCAAACAGCGAATGGCCGCTGTCGTAGAGCAGCCCCACCGCCGGGCCGGTCGCCGCCATCAGTCTGTCGACCTCGCCATCGGTCTCGACGATGGTTCCCATGTGGTGGTGGAAGGCCATGCGCACGCCGAACGCCGCCATTTTCTCGGCAAGCGCGGTGAGCTTCCTGCCATAGGCGCTCCACTCGCCATCGGGCAGCCTCGGCCGGCGCGAAATCGGCGCGAACAGGTCGCCCTCCGACCGGCCCGATGTGTCGGCATAGACCACATGCGTGCAGCCCAGATCGCGGAGCAACGTCATGTGCGGCAAAATCGCCGCCCATTCCGCCTCGATCTCCTTTTCGAGGATGCGGCCGTCATACCAGGCCGAGACCAGCACCAGACCGTGACGCTTGAGGAGAGGGCCGAGTTCGGCCGACGTCTTGGGAAATCGGAAGCTCATCTCGGTGCCGGAAAAGCCTGCGGCGCGCGTCTCGGCGAGAACCTGATCGATCGGCGTGTCGCCGCCGAGCGAGGGCATGTCGTCATTGGTCCAGGTAATCGGGTTGATGCCGAGGCGGACGGCCATGGGAGCGTTCCGAAGCTGACGGGAAATGGGCAGGCGCTCTATCTGGACATGGAACAAACCTTCTGTAAAGTTTGCCTTTGGAACGAACGTTCTGCAGGCCGATGCGACGGGCGGCGGGCGTTCAGGGGATGGCGTTCAAGCGATGGCCGGAAAGCGTCAGGTCGTCGTCCACGAGGACGACATCGGCATGTGCCACGGCGCCAACCTCGCCTTTGCCGACCTGACCGCGGACGGCATCTGCACCTGCGGCGCGGTGATGGTACCGTGCCCGTGGTTCCTCGAAATCGCGGAGATGCAGGCGAAGGACCCGCGCCTCGACATCGGCGTGCACCTCGTCCTCACCTCGGAGTTCAAGAACTACCGCTGGCGGCCGCTGACCGGCGCCTCGCAGGCTTCGGGTCTTGTCGACGGCGACGGCTATTTCTGGCCGACAGCGCAGGAAGCGCGCGCCCATGCCCACCCGGACGCGGTCGAGGCGGAACTTCGCGCCCAGGTCGAAGCCGCCAGGAAAGCCGGCATCGATATTACCCATATCGACGCCCACATGTTCACCGTCGTCTGCCCGGAATTCGTCGATATCTATGTGCGCCTCGGCATCGAGGAGCGGGTTCCGGTTCTGCTGGTCCGTCAGGAGGCCGCCTACGGCAACATCGTCCGGGCGCCGGAAATGCAGGCGGCTGTCGACGCCGCGGAGAGCGCGGGCCGGCCGGTATTCGACCGCATCCTCGAAACGCCCTGGACCCGCGGGGCTTCCGTCGAGGACGATTACCGCGCACTCTTCGACCGGATCGGCGACGGCCTTACCTACATGGCGCTCCATTTCAATGCACCGGGAGAAATCGAAGCGATCGCGCCGCATGAACACGGCGTCCGGCCGGACGAATACGCCCTGTTCAAGCGGGGCTTTGCGCGCCGGCAGATCGAGCGGCTGGGCGCTGAGCTGATCGGAATGCGGGCCATCCGCGACCGGTTGCGGGCCGCGGCCTGACACGTCCGGAATTGAGGAGAAGCTTGTCTTTGTCGGTCCCCGAGCTTCTACTTTCGCCAGTCGACGAGCAGCGGACCGGGGGCAGCCGCGGGCCGCTTCCGCGGAATGCCGGATATCGAAAGCGTTTCAGGAACCATCGGAGGACTTCATGTACATGAAGATGAAGCATCGCATTGCGGCCGCCGCTCTGGGTATGGTGGCAGCGGCCTTCGCCGCCGGCTCGGCGCCGGCAGCGACCAAGGCCGCCAAGGACGTCCACATCATCTTCGTCACCCACGGCCAGGCGGTCGATCCGTATTGGTCGGTGGTGAAGAAGGGCGTCGAGGATGCCCAGAAGGTGATGGGCTCGAAGGTCGACTATCACTCACCCGAGACCTTCGACATGGCGCAGATGGCCCGCCTCATCGACGCCGCGGTTGCCGAGAAGCCGGACGCGCTGGTTGTCTCGATCCCGGATGCGACGGCGCTGAAGCAGTCGGTGCTGAATGCCAAGGCCGCCGGCATTCCCGTCGGCGTCATCGATTCCGGCCCCGACCAGCAGGACGAATGGGGCCTCGACCTCTGGGTCGGCGGCGGCTCGGAATACAATAACGGCGTCAAGGCCGGCGAGCTTATGGGCAAGGACGGCGTCAAGCACGCCCTTTGCGTCAACCAGGAAGTGGGCAACGTCTCGCTCGACGACCGCTGCAACGGGTTCAAGGATGGGCTGGCCAAGAACGGCGGCGGCACCGTCGACGTCGTCGGCGTGACCATGGACCCGACCGAGTCGACCAGCCGCGTCTCGGCCTACCTCTCCGCCCATCCGGAGACCGACGCGGTCCTCGCGCTTGGACCGAGTGTCGCCGGCCCGATCCTCCAGAAGCTGCGTGAGGACGGCGTCCTCTCGAAGATCAAGATGGGCACGTTCGATCTGTCGCCGGAAGTGCTCGAGGCGGTCGACAAGGGCGAGATGATGTTCGCCATCGACAGCCAGCAGTACCTGATGGGCTACCTGCCGGTCGTCTTCTTCACCATGAAGGCGATGTACGGCACGCTGCCGACCGACGACGTTATGACCGGCCCGGCCTTCATCATGAAGGGCGACGCGGCGAAGGTCCTCGAACTGTCCAAGCAGGGCATCCGCTAGACGCAGCATCAACGGGACCGGGCGGCCGCCGCCCGGTCCTTCCTTCCGGTCAGATCCACGGGACGGACATGGCGATCGTCGCGGACGAAAGGCTGAGGCAGACCACGCGCCTTACCCAGCTTCTCCGCCGCCCGGAATTCGGCGCCGTCGCCGGCGCGATCCTCGTCGTCATCGTCTTCATCATTGCCGCGCACGACACGGCCCTGTTCACGCCGCTCGGCATCCTCACCGTCCTCACCAACTCCGCCGAGCTGGGCATCCTCGCCACCGCCGTTGCGCTTCTCATGATCGGCGGCGAGTTCGACCTTTCGATCGGCTCGACCATCGGCTTCGCCGGCATCGTCATCGGCCTGGCGGTAACCGAATTCCACCTGCCGCTCGAGGTCGGCATCCTCATCGCCCTCGGCTTCGCGCTCCTCATCGGCTACGTCAACGGCCTCCTCCTCATCCGCACCGGCCTGCCCTCGTTCATCGTCACGCTGGCATTCCTCTTCATCCTCCGCGGCCTGACGCTGGCGCTGACCCGCTCGATCACCGGGCGCACGCAGATCCCCTACATCACCGACGGATTCCAGGACGGCTGGGTCTTCGCGCTCTTTGCCGGCAAGGCCTTCGGCGGTTTCTTCCGCTGGCTCGCCGAGAACGGGTTTATCGGCACGCGGCCGGACGGCAGTCCGGAAATACCCGGCCTGCCGGTTTCGATCCTGTGGTGGCTGGGGAGCACCGCCATCGCCACCTGGGTCCTACTCAACACCCGCTTCGGCAACTGGATCTTCGCCGCCGGCGGCGACCAGAACGCGGCGCGCAATGTCGGGGTGCCGGTCAGCCGGGTGAAGATCATCCTCTTCATCCTCACCGCGCTCGCCGGAACGGTCTATGCGACCATCCAGGTCTGCACCTTCGGCTCGGCGGATACGCTCCGCGGCACGCAGAAGGAATTCGAGGCGATCATCGCCGCGGTCATCGGCGGCTGCTTCCTCACCGGCGGCTACGGATCGGCGATCGGCGCGGCGCTCGGCGCGCTCATCTTCGCCCTCGTCCAGCTCGGCATCTACTACACCGGCATCGACACCGACTGGTTCAAGGTCTTCCTCGGCACGATGGTGCTGATCGCCGTGCTCTTCAACAACTACGTCCGCCGCAAGGCGACCGAGGCAAAATGAGCATGCCCGCCGCGACGCCGATCTTAGAACTGCGCGACGTCACCAAGTATTTCGGCTCGGTGCGGGCGCTGGAAGGCATCTCGCTGTCCGTGCGGAGCGGCGAGGTGCTCTGCCTCCTCGGCGATAACGGTGCCGGCAAGTCGACGCTGATCAAGATCCTTTCCGGCGTCTATCGGCCGGACCGCGGCGAGATGCTGGTCGACGGCGAGCCCGTCCGCTTCTCCTCGCCGCGCGAGGCTCTCGACCGCGGCATCGCCACCGTGTTCCAGGACCTTGCCATGGTCCCGCTGATGTCGATCACGCGGAACTTCTTCATGGGGCGCGAACCGGTCACCGGGCGCGGCCCCTGGCAGCGGCTTCGCCACGGCTTCGCCAACGCGGTCGTCCGCGACGAGATGGCCAAGATCGGCATTCGCGTCCGCGATCCCGCGCAGCCGGTCGGGACGCTGTCCGGCGGCGAGCGTCAGTGCGTTGCGATTGCCCGCGCCGTCCATTTCGGCGCGCGGGTCCTCATCCTCGACGAACCGACCTCGGCGCTTGGCGTCAAGCAGGCGGCGATGGTGCTCCGCTATGTCGCCAAGGCGCGGGCCGACGGGCTCGCCGTCATTTTCATCACCCACAACGTCCAGCACGCCTATCCCGTGGCCGACCGCTTCTTTCTGCTCAACCGCGGCCGTTCTCTCGGCTACTTTACCAAGGGCGAGGTGAGCCGGGAGCAGGTGACGTCGATGATGGCGGGAGGCGAGGAGCTGCGCGAACTGGAGGCGGCGGTCGAGGGCGCCGCCGGCACGCCCGCAGGCTGATGGAGCGATACTCGTTCCTGGCGCTCGTCCGGAACGCCCTTTCCGGCCACGAGAAATGGGGCGAGCAATGGCGTTCGCCCGAGCCGAAGGCCGCATATGACGTCGTCATCGTCGGCGGCGGCGGCCACGGCCTCGCCACCGCCTATTACCTCGCCCGCGAGTTCGGCATCACCGACGTTGCGGTGGTCGAGAAGGGCTGGATCGGCGGCGGCAATACCGGCCGCAACACCACCATCATCCGCTCCAACTACCTGCAGGACGAGAGCGCGGCGATCTACGAGCACGCGCTGAAGCTCTGGGAAGGCCTGTCGGCCGAGCTCAACTACAATGTCATGTACTCGCCGCGCGGCGTGATGATGCTGGCCCACTCGGTCCATGACGAGCAGGTCCTCAAGCGCCACGTCCATTCCAACCGCCTCAACGGCATCGACAACGAGTGGCTGAGTGCGGCCGAGGCGAAGCGCTTCTGCCCGCCCCTCAACATTTCGCTCGACCTCCGCTACCCGGTCACCGGCGCGGCGCTGCAGCGGCGGGGCGGCACCGCCCGGCACGACGCCGTCGCCTGGGGCTATGCGCGGGCCGCCAGCAATCTCGGCGTCGACATCCTCGAAAATTGCGAGGTGACCGGGATCGAGCGCGCCCGTGATGGCGCCGTGACCGGGCTCGAGACAACGCGCGGCCGGATCGGCGCGCGGAAGATCGGCGTGGTTGCTGCCGGCAGCACCAGCCTCGTCATGGCGATGGCCGGTCTCCGTATGCCGCTCGAATCCTACCCCCTGCAGGCGCTGGTCTCCGAGCCGGTGAAGCCGGTATTCCCGTGCGTGGTCATGTCGAACACGGTCCACGCCTACATATCGCAGTCGGACAAGGGCGAGCTGGTCATCGGTGCGGGCACCGACGCGTATATCTCCTACAGCCAGCGCGGCAGCCTCCACATCGCCACCCACACGCTCGATGCGATCTGCGACCTCTTCCCGATATTCCGCCGCATGAAGATGCTGAGGAACTGGGGCGGGATCGTCGACGTGACCGCCGACCGCTCGCCGATCATCGGCCTCACTCCGGTGCCCGGCCTCTACGTCAACGCCGGCTGGGGCACCGGCGGCTTCAAGGCGACGCCCGGCTCCGGCCACGTCTTTGCGGCGACGATCGCCCGCGGCGAGCCGCACCCGGTCGCGGCGCCCTTCTCGCTCGACCGGTTCCTCACCGGTCAGCTGATCGACGAGGCCGCCGCCGCCGCGGTGGCGCACTGATGCTGCTCATCCCCTGCCCGCATTGCGGCCCGCGGCCCGAGATCGAGTTCCGCTACGGCGGCGAAGCGCATGTCGTGCGCGTGCCGCGCCCGGCCGACCTCGACGACGAGGCCTGGCGGGCATTCCTCTATCTCCGCACCAACCCGAAGGGCATCCATTTCGAGCGCTGGCGCCACATCCACGGCTGCGCCCGCTTCTTCAACTGCGTCCGCGACACGGTGAGCGACAGGATCCTCCTCACCTACAAGACGGGCGAGCCAAAGCCCGGTGAAGCGGCAATCGCGGCATCAAGGGACCGATACAGGTGACCGCCCTCCGCAGCGAGACCGGCGGGCGGATCGACCGCACCAGGCCGCTCCGGTTCACCTTCGACGGCCGCGCGCTCAGCGGCTTTGCCGGTGACACGCTCGCCTCGGCGCTCCTCGCCAACGGCATTCATCTCGTCGGGCGCTCGTTCAAGTATCACCGGCCGCGCGGCATTCTCGCCGCCGGTGCGGAGGAGCCGAACGCGCTGGTCACGGTCCACCGCGGCGGCGGTCGCGAAACGCCCAACCTCCGCGCCACGCAGGTCGAGCTGTACGAGGGTCTGACGGCGCGCAGCCAAAACCGCTGGCCGTCGCTTCGCCACGACGTCGGCGGCGCGCTCGATCTTGTCTCGCCGCTGTTTCCGGCGGGCTTCTACTACAAGACCTTCATGTGGCCGGCCGCGCTCTGGTCGCGACTCTACGAGCCGGCGATCCGCCGGACCGCCGGGCTCGGCAGGGCGCCGAAGGGTCCCGACCCGGACCGGTATCTCGGCCGCTACGCCCACTGCGAGGTGCTGATCGTCGGCGCCGGTCCCGCCGGCATCGCCGCTGCTCTGGCGGCGGCCGAAGGCGGCGGCCGGATCATGCTTTGCGACGAGCAGGCCGAGTTCGGCGGCTCGCTTCTCGCCGAGACGCGCGCGATCGAGGGACGGCCGGCCGGAGAATGGGTCGCGGAGAAAATCGCGGAGCTGGCCGCCAAGGGCGTGCGCCTCCTGCCGCGGACCACCGCCTTCGGCTATTTCCTCGGCAACTTCGTTGCGCTCGCCGAGCGCGTCACCGACCACCTCGCGGAGCCCGACCCCTCGCTGCCGCGCGAACGGCTGTGGCAGGTGCGGGCGAAGGAAGTCGTGCTCGCAACCGGCGCGATCGAGCGACCGTTGGTCTCTCCCGAAAACGACCGGCCGGGCATCATGCTTGCAGACGCGGCCCGGACCTACGCCAACCGCTACGGCGTCCGCCCCGGAACGCGCGCGGTGGTCATGGCCGGCGACGACTCGGCCTACCGCGCGGCGCTCGACCTCAAGGCGGCAGGTGTGACCATCGCGGCGATCGCCGACCGCCGCGGCGAGCCCGGTATGGCGGCGGAGGCGGCCCGCGCCGCAGGGATCGACGTGCGGACGAACACTGAGGTCGCCGGAACGCTTGGCGGGCTGCGGGTCCGCGCGGTCGATCTCGCCACGGCCGACGGCGCCGGGGAACGCCTCGCCTGCGACCTCGCCCTGATGGCGGGTGGCTGGACGCCGAGCGTCCACCTCTTCTCGCAGTCGCGCGGCAGGCTCCGCTTCGATGCCGCGCTTGATGCGTTCGTCCCCGATATTCCCGCCGAACGCGTCCGTTCCGCTGGCGGCTGCCGCGGCATCTATGAAACCGCCGCCGCGATGGCCGACGGCTATGCGGCCGGCGAGGCCGCGGCGAGAGATGCACAGGGAAAGAACCCATCGGCAGAAGATGTCCCGCACACCTCTCCCCGGTGGGGAGAGGTCGTGAGCCGGACGACGGTCCGGCGAGCGGGTGAGGGGGCCGAGACTCCTCAGGAAATGGCAGTCCCCCCTCACCCGGATGCTCCGCATCCGACCTCTTCCCACCGGGGAGACGTGGGTGCCCCTTCCGGAGAGGTGAGATCCGAGGTGAAGGGGCGCGCCTTCGTCGACTTCCAGAACGACGTGACGACCAAGGACCTGAAACTCGCGCTCCGCGAAGGCTTCCGCTCGATCGAGCACGTGAAGCGCTACACGACCACCGGCATGGCGACCGACCAGGGCAAGACGTCGAGTATGAATGCCCTCGGCATCGTCGCCGGTGCGCGTGGGCGCAGCGTACCGGAGGTGGGGCTGACGACGTTTCGCATGCCCTACACGCCGGTGACCTTCGGCACGCTAGCCGGGACCGCGCGCGGCGCCCTGTTCGATCCAGTGCGCAAGACCCCCATCCACGACTGGGCCGAGGCAGAAGGCGCCGTCTTCGAGGATGTCGGCCTCTGGAAACGCGCCCGCTATTTCCCGAGGCCGGGCGAGGACATGCACGCGGCGGTCGCCCGCGAATGCAAGGCGGTCCGGACCGGCGTCGGCATTTTCGACGCCTCGACCCTGGGCAAAATCGAGATCGTCGGTCCCGACGCCGCCGAGTTCATGAACCGGCTCTACACCAACTCGTGGAGCAAGCTCGAGCCGGGCCGCTGCCGCTATGGCGTGATGCTGACCGAAGCCGGCTTCGTCATGGATGACGGCGTGGTCGGCCGTCTGGCCCCGGACCGCTTCCATGTGACGACGACGACCGGCGGGGCGCCGCGCGTGCTCCATCACATGGAGGACTATCTCCAGACCGAGTTTCCCGAGCTGAAGGTCTGGCTGACCTCGACCACCGAACAATGGGCGGTGATCGCGATCCAGGGACCGAAGTCCCGCGAGGTCGTGCGCGCGCTCTGTGAAGGCGTCGACCTGTCGCCCGAGGCGATGCCGCACATGAGCGTCCGCCCGGCGACGATCTGGGGGGTCCCGGGACGTCTCTTCCGGGTGAGCTTCACCGGCGAACTCGGCTATGAGCTGAACGTGCCGGCGAGCCATGGCCGCACCGTCTGGGAAATGGCGATGCGCGCCGGACAGGCCTACGGGATCACGCCTTACGGCACCGAGACGATGCACGTGCTCCGCGCCGAGAAGGGCTACATCATCGTCGGCCAGGAGAGCGATGGCACGGTGATCCCGTCCGACCTCGGCCTCGACTGGGCGATCGGCAGGCAGAAACCGGATTTCGTCGGCAAGCGCTCGCTGGCGCGGCGCGACATGCTTCGCAACGACCGCAAGCAGCTGGTCGGCCTATTGACCGAAGACCCGAACCTGGTCCTGGAGGAAGGCGCGCAGATCGTCGCCAGCCGCGATGCGCCGATTCCGGCGCCGATGCTCGGCCACGTCACTTCGAGCTACCGGAGCGCAACGCTGGGACGCAGCATCGCGCTCGGCCTGGTTGCCGGCGGCCGCGGCCGGCTCGCCTCGCGCCTCTACGTCCCGCTGCCGGGAAAGACGGTTGCGGTCGAAGTCGTCGACCCGGTCTTCTACGACAAGGACGGAGAGCGGCTTGATGGCTAGGGTCACGGTAGTCGCCCTTCCCGCCTTCACCCGCTTCATCGTGCGCGGCAGCGCAAAAGCGGCCGCCGCAATCGGCGGGGCTTTCGGCATCGCCCTCCCCGTCGAGGCATGCCGGGCTGCCGGAGACGGCGAGCGTTCGGCTCTCTGGCTCGGCCCGGACGAATGGCTGCTGCTTGCGCCCGAAGGCGAAGGCACGGACCTGTTCCCGCTGCTCCAGCGCTCGCTCGGCGCCGAACCGGCGAGCATCGTCGATATTTCAGAGCGGCAGTTGGGGATTTCGGTCGCCGGCGAACGCGCCGCCGATGTTCTGAATGCCTTCAACCCGCTCGACCTCGACCCGGCCGCCTTCCCGGTCGGCACGGTGACCCGAACCGTTTTCGCCAAGGCCGAAATCGTAATGTGGCGCACCGATATCGCCGCCTTCCACATCGAGGTCTGGCGTTCGTTCGCGCCCTACGTCCTTGGTTGCCTGGAGGAGGCCTGCCGCGAATACATCGCCGCCTGAGCGGGCAGCGCTATATACTCCACCCGGGGGCAAACTGAGGGAGACGGTCGATGTTGAACGCAAAAAGCGTCGGCGCAAGCATCCCGGTCGCCGATCTTAATCGTGCGGTCCGCTGGTACGCGGAAAAGCTCGGCCTGAAGCCGGCCATGCAGGACGAACAGATGGGCGCGATCTACAGGCTGCCCAACGGAACCGGCTTCATGCTCTACCCGACCCCGACCAATGCCGGCAAAGCGCCCAACACGCTGATGGGCTTTGAAGTGGCCGACGTGAAGGCAGAGGTCGCATCCCTCCGCAAGGCCGGGGTCAAGTTCGAGGAATACGACATGCCCGGGCTGAAGACCGTCGAGGGGATCGCCACCTTCGGCGACGCCCACGCGGCCTGGTTCCGGGACATCGACGGCAACATCATCGCGATCAACGACGGCATGCCGGCAGTCTGACGGGCAAAGCGATCGCCTGCCTTCCGCGCCCGGTCCTTCGACAGAAGCGGCGCTATTTCCGCTTCTTCACCAGGGACGGGGCAACATCCGCCGCCATCACCTTGCCGCGCTTGGCCCTGCCTGCGGCAGCCGGCGGCATGGGCGTGGTCATGCCGACGGCTGCTTCGTCATCCGGGATTTCGGTCAAGGCCTGATACCAGTGTTCTTCATGCCTGCCTTCGGGGCGGCCGGCCTTTTCCCATAGCTCATAGGCCCGCTGACGCAGGCGGGCTTCGCGATCCTTCGCCATTTCCATTTCTCCTCGCACGAATCAGCCCTGCCCCAATCTAGCCCACCTACCGCACTGCAACAAAGTGTCATTGCAGTGCGAAGACGGGTTCCGCCAACCATGATGTAGGCGGTGGATTGACCGGCGGCGAGGGGCCGGCAAGCGAAATGTCGGCCGGTTAATGCGTGGCGTCGGGCATCGAGGCCTTTTTCTGCTCGATGAAGGCGCGGAGCGCCTCGTCGACGCCCGGATCGATTGCGGGCGCTTCATATTCGGCGAGCATCTTCTTCCATAAGGCGTTGGCGCGCTGCGCCTCGTCGAGCCTGCCCTCGGCCTCCCATTGTTCGACCGAATTATTGTCGGCAACGATCGACCGGTAGAACGCCTTTTCGAAATTCGCCTGGGTGTGCTCGCAGCCGAGGAAGTGCCCGCCCGGCGCGACCTGCTGGAATGCCGCCATGCCCTGGCCGTTCTCGGACAGGTCGATGCCTCTGGCGAGCACATGCATCATGCCGAGCTGGTCCGTATCCATGACGAACTTCTCGTAGGACGAGGCGAGCCCGCCCTCCATCCAGCCAGCGGCATGGAGGACGAAGTTGGTGCCGGCATGGATCGTGGGCACGAGCGTCTGCGCGCTCTCATAGGCCGCCTGCGCGTCCGGTATCTTGGAGGCGCAGAGCGAACCGCCGGTGCGGAAAGGCATCTTCATGCGCCGCGCCAGCTGTGCCGCGCCGTAGATGGCGAGCGCGGCCTCCGGCGTACCGAAAGTAGGCGCGCCCGACTGCATGGAGAGCGTCGAGACGAACGTGCCGAAGACGACCGGTGCCCCAGGCCGCACGAGCTGTACGAACGCCGTCCCGGCGAGCACCTCGGCAAGCACCTGGCTGAGCGTGCCCGCGACCGTCACCGGGCTCATCGCGCCGGACAGGATGAAGGGCGTCATGATCAGGGCCTGGTTGGCGCGTGCGTAGGCTTCCGCTGCGCCGAGCATCGAGGAATCCCAGACGAGCGGCGAGTTCGCGTTGATGAGGCTCATCACCACGACATTCTCCTCGAGGAACTTCTCCCCGAAGAGGATGCGCGACATGGCGACCGTGTCCTCGGCGCGCTCCGGCCGCGTCACCGAGCCCATGTAGGGTTTGTCGGACCAGCGCATGTGCGCATAGACCATTTCGAGATGGCGCTTGTTGACCGGCAGGTCGACCGGCTCGCACACCGTGCCGCCCGAGTGGTGGATATAGGGGCTCTGGTAGGCGAGCTTCACGAAGTTCTGGAAGTCCTCGATCGTCCCGTAGCGCCGTCCGCGGTCGAGGTCGTGGACGAAGGGCGAGCCGTAGACCGGCGCGAATACCGTCGCCTTGCCGCCGATCGGCACGCTCCGCGCCGGATTGCGCGCGACCTGGGTGAACTGCTCCGGACAGGTGGCGCAGAGGTGGCGCGCCAGCCCCCTGGGGAAGCGGACGCGCGAGCCTTTGACATCGGCGCCGGCGGCCCTGAACCGTTCGAGCGCCGACGGATAGTCCTTGAACTCGATGCCGACCTCTTCGAGGATTCGCTCGGCATTGCCCTCGATGATCGCGAGGCCCTCCTCGTCGAGCACTTCGGTTACTGGCAGGTTGCGGGTGATGTAGGGAACCGACGCGGCGCGGTTCTTCAGCCGCGCCTCGCGCCGCGCCTCGCGGCCGCGGCGACCTTCGCGCGCCCGCTTGCCGTCATCCGCCTCGGGGGCAGGCCCGACCAGCGGACCGACCCGCTCGACGATCGCCGCCACGCTCGGCCGGGCGGCGCGGGCGTGCCCGTCGATCGCCTTCCGCATCGCGGCGAGATGGGCCGGCGACGTGCCGCAGCAGCCGCCGATGATGCGCGCCCCCGCATCCATCGCGAGTCTCGCATATTCGGCCATCGTCTCCGGCGTTCCGGAATAATCGGTGTGGTCGCCGTGGACAGTCGGAATGCCGCAATTCGCCTTGGCGATGACGATCGCGTCCGGCTGCCGCTCGGTCATCGCCAGAACCGAGACGAGGAGGTCGGAAGCGCCGACCCCGCAATTGCCGCCGAGCGCCAGCGGCTTGTCGGGCAGCGAAACCGCGAAATCGGCGAGCGCCGCCGGCGCGACGCCCATCATCGTCTTGCCCGCCGTATCGAAGCTCGCCGTGGTCGTGAAGGGCATCCCCGCCTTCGCCGCGGCTCGCGCCGCGGCGCGGATTTCTTCCAGCGCCGACATCGTCTCGATCCAGACCACGTCGGCGCCGCCTTCCTTCAGGCCGGCGATCTGCTCGGCGAAGACTGCCTCGGCCTCGTCTTCGGTGAGCGGCCCGAGCGGCGCCAGGAGATCGCCCGTCGGCCCGACCGAGCCCGCAACCACCACAGGCCGCTCGGCGGCATCGGCGACCGCGCGCGCATTCTCTGCCGCGATGCGGTTGAGCTCCCGCGCCCGGTCTTCCGCCTTGTGCAGCGCCAGCCGGCGGCGGTTGGCGCCGAACGTGTTGGTGAGGATGATATCGGCGCCGGCATCAACGAAGCTCTGATGCAGCGCCTTGATACGATCCGGGTGGGTCTCGTTCCAGAACTCCGGCGCATCGCCGGAGGTGAGCCCCATGTTGAAGAGGTTGGTGCCGGTCGCGCCGTCGGCGAGCAGAACGGGTCTGGCGGCAAGCATGGCTTCGAGCGAGGTACGCATTCTTGTCTCTCTAGCCGCGTCGGCGGCGGCGCTGGCCGGGTTCGGCGGCGGTGCGCTCGGGAAGCGCCACCGCCTTTGCAAGGTTGGGGAACGGGTCGGTCTTGTGCGGCAGGGCCATTGCCGCGACGAAGTGCTCCTGAAACCTCGGCTCGAGGGCCGTTTCGACCTTTTCGATCCGGCGAACGACCCCGGCAATCTCGCGCCGCGAAGCGGCGTTGAGGAGCGCGATCCGCGCGCCGGTGCCGGCGGCGTTGCCGACCGAGCGCACCTGATCGAGCGGGCAATCCGGGATGAGGCCGATGACCATCGCGTACTTCACGTCGATATGGCTGCCGAAGGCGCCGGCAAGTCCGATCCGGTCGACCTTGTCGGCACCGTAGCGGTCAAGAAGAAGGCGGACGCCGGCATAGAGCGCGGCCTTGGCAAGCTGGATCGCGCGCACATCGGCCTGCGTGACCATGATCTTCGGTTGGCCGTCGCGGATGAGGTAGGAGAACGTGCGGCCATCGGCAACGATGCGCGGCGAGCGCACGGCCTGCCCGCCATCGACGACCCCCTCGGCCGTGACGATTCCGGCCAGGAACATCTCGGCGATCGCCTCGATGATCCCCGAGCCGCAGATGCCGGTGACGCCGATTCCGGCGACCGCCGCATCGAAGCCCGGCTCGTCCGACCAGAGGTCAGAGCCGATCACCTTGTAGCGCGGCTCCAGCGTCTCGCGGTCGATGCGAAGGCGCTCGATGGCACCCGGCGCGGCGCGCTGGCCGGATGAAATCTGCGCCCCCTCGAACGCCGGGCCGGTCGGTGAGGAACAGGCGACCAGCCGGGCCCGGTTGCCGAGGACGATCTCGGCATTGGTGCCGACATCGACGAGGAGCGTCAGCGGCTCGCTTTCATACGGCGCCTCGGCAAGGACGACGCCAGCGCAATCCGCCCCGACATGCCCGGCAATCAGCGGCAACGTATGCACATAGGCGCCGCCGGCTATCGCAATGCCGAGGTCCCGCGCCGGCGTATCGAGCGGCTGGTCGACGGTAAGCGCGAACGGGGCTCCGCCCAGTTCGGTCGGATCGAGCCCGAGAAAGAGGTGGTGCATGATCGGGTTGCCGACCGCAGTCATCTCGACGATCCGGTTACGCGGAACACCTGCCTGTTCCGCCACCGCGCCGACCAGCCCATCGACGGCCTCGCGCACCGCCGCGGTCATCTCGCGGTCGCCGCCGGGATGCATCATCACGTAGGAGACCCGGCTCATCAGGTCTTCGCCGAAACGGATCTGCGGGTTCATGACGCCGGCCGAGGCCAGCGTCTCGCCGCTGACCAGATTGGAGAGGTGGGCGGCGATGGTGGTCGAGCCGATATCGACGGCCACGCCATGGGCCGCCTCTACCAATCCGGGCCACACCGCGACGATCTCGCGGCCCTCGCGTACCGCCACGGTGACCTTCCACTCGCCGGCGCGCAGTGCCTTCTGCAGCCCGGCGAGTACAGGAAGCCCGGCCTGCGCGTCCGCGATCTGCCACTCGCGTTCGAGCGCCGCGGCGAGCCGGCGGAAATCGCCGGACGGATCGTGCATGTCGGGCTCGGCAACCTCGACATAGTGGAGGCGCACGACCGGATCGAGCCGAATGACCCGGCTGTCCGCGTCCTTGCGGACGACCTGCCGGTGAACCTGGCTTTCCGCCGGAATGTCGACGACGAGGTCGCCGCGGACATGCGTCTGGCAGCCGAGCCGCCGCCCGGGCTTCAGCGCGCCGCGGACCCGGACGTAGCGTTCCTCCAGGGCGTTCCACGGCGTGACATGGGCGGCCCCGGAGACGATGCCGTGCTTGGCAAAGCTGCCCTCCGCCACCTCGACCTGGCAGCGCCCGCAGATGCCGCGGCCGCCGCAGACCGAATCGAGGTCGGCGCCGAGCTTGCGGGCCGCGTCCAGCAGCGTCGTCCCGTCGGCGAAGCGCCCGCGCTTGCCGGAAGGCGTGAAGACGACGAGCCGGTCGGCGTTCATTCGCCGGCGGAATCCCTGCCGCCAGCGTCGACCAGGCGCCGAAGCCGGGCATTGTCATAGGCGGACTCCAGCGACGCTGCCGCATCGCGTGCCGCCGCTTCCAGGTCGTCGGCGCAGCTGACCGCCCCGCCCCGCCGCCAGTCGGCGAGATAGGCGTCGGTGCCGGTCGCACCGGCACGCATCGCCGCGGCGTCGATCGATTCCATGAAGCGTTTCGAAAGTTCGACCTTGGCGCTCCGGCGGCCCATCCTGGCGATCACCTGGGCGGGAATGTCCCGCCAGTAGACGATGGTGAGCTCAGCCATGGACCGGCACCCGCGCCTCGATCGCGCTGCCGAGCAGCCCGAAGCCGGTCTCGCGGATTTCGAGCGGGAGCCTCAGGAAGGCAGCCGCCTTCCGCGCATGGGCGAGCAGGTCGTCGGTCGGCTGCTGCGCCAGATAGACGACCCGCCGGTAGTGCCGGAAATAATCGTCGAAGAGTTCCGGGTGCCGGTCGAGGCCGAGTCCTGCAACCAAGAGACGCTGGAAATGCCGGGCGAGAAAGTCGGTCAGGTAGAACGTGCCCGGTTCCGCTTCGTGGATCTCCTCGAAGGCCTCGAGCCCGGCATAGAACGCATAGCAGTGCGCACCGGGGAGCCGCTCGACGCCTTCCTCGGCGAGAATCCGGTCGAGTTCGCCGCCGGTGCCGCAATCGCCATAGGCGCAGAAGATCGGCGCGCCGAGCGGCCGCAGCTGGGCGATCTTGCGCTTCACCGCGGCGGGTATGAGCTGCGGCCGATTGTGGAGATGCGCCGGCAGGCAGGCGAGCTTGACGTTGAGGCGGTTGCCATCGACGACGGCCTTCACCTCGCGCGCCAGCGCCCCGCAGGCAATGACGATGAGGTCGGGCCTGCTCACGCCAGTCCCCGCGCCTGTGCCGAACCCTGCCGGCGCGCGAGCAGCGCCTTGGCGGTTTCGACCGCGATCGAGGCGTCCCGGCAATAGGCGTCGGCGCCGACCGACATGGCGAATTGCTCGTTCACCGGCGCGCCGCCGACGAGGACGATGTAATCGTTGCGGATGCCCTTTTCCTTCAGCGTGTCGATCACGACCTTCATATAGGGCATGGTCGTCGTCAGCAGCGCCGACATGCCGATAATGTCCGGCTGGTGCTCCTCCATCGCCGCAAGGAACTTCTCGACCGCATTGTTGACGCCGAGGTCGATCACTTCGAAGCCGGCGCCCTCCATCATCATGCAGACGAGGTTCTTGCCGATGTCGTGGATGTCGCCCTTGACGGTGCCGATGACCATCTTGCCGATCTTGGGCGCGCCGGTTTCGGCGAGCAGCGGCCGAAGTATCGCCATGCCCGCCTTCATGGCGTTGGCGGCGAGCAGCACTTCCGGCACGAACAGGATACCGTCGCGGAAATCGATGCCGACGATGCGCATGCCTTCGACCAGGGCCTTGGTGAGCACGTCGTAAGGCGTCCACTTGCGCCTGAGTAGGATGCGGACGCCTTCCTCGATCTCGGGCGTCAGGCCGTCGTAGAGGTCGTCGTGCATCTGCGCGACGAGGTCGTCGTCGGCGAGGCTGTTCAGGTCGAGATCGTCATTCGCTGCCATGGATCACTCAGGCTAACGCAGACATTCCCGGCGACATCATCCCCCGGCTTGACCGGGGGACCGGGCCGGCAAGTTCACAATCATCGACGAACGGGAGGCGCCCAACGATCCTCCGCTCAAGCCGGAGTGTGACGGAAGAGGCAGAACGACAGTCCATCCTCACGCCCGCAGCCTCGCGTTTTCCGGATCGTACGGCGATTCCGGGATGACGATAGCGCGATGCTCCTTGCCGAGGATCACCACTGCGAGCTCCTGCCCGGGTTCGCCGAACTCGGGCCGGACCATGCCGAGCGCCAGCGACCTGGCCGTGCGCCAGCCGTAGCCGCCCGAGGTGCAGCGGCCGACCAGTTCGCCCCCGGCGAGGATCGGCTCCGAGCCGCGCGCATCGGCATCGGTCACATCGTGGATTTCAAGGGTTACGAAGCGGTTGCGGAAGCCGCGCTCGCGCCACTTCACCAGCGCATCCCGGCCTAGGAACTGGCCCTTGTTGGGATGGACGAACCGGTCGAGCCCGGATTCGAGCGCGGCGTATTCGATCGACAATTCGCGCCCGATCAGCCGGTAGGATTTCTCCACCGCCATCGCCATCATGGCGCGGATTCCGAACGGCTTCAGGCCGAACTCGCGGCCGGCATCGATCAGCGCATCGAAGATCGCGTTCTGCATCTCGATCGGATGGTGCAGTTCAAAGCCGAGCTCGCCGACGAAGTTGACGCGGAGCGCATAGCTGTCCGCCGTGCCGAGGCTGATGCGCTTGCCGGTGAGCCAGGGGAACGCGGCGTTGGACAGGTCGGTATCGGTGAGCTTCTGCAGAAGCGCCCGCGACTGCGGTCCAGCGAGAACGAGGACGCCGTATTCGGTGGTGACCGGATAGAAGCGCACGCTCCCGTCCCTGGGCAGCAGCTTGCCGAGCACGTCGTGATCGTGCCGCTCCCAGGCGCCGGCCGAGACGAGATAGAACCCGTCCTCGCCCGCCCGGAAGACCGTGAACTCGGAACGCACGCCGCCATTGGCCGAAAGCAGGTGGCAAAGACCGATGCGCCCGACCTTCTTCGGGATGCGGTTGGCGAAGATCGAATCGAGCCACGCTTCCGCGCCCGGTCCCGTAACATAGGCCTTGGCGAAGGCCGACATGTCCTGCAGGCCGACATTGGCGGCGACGTTCTTCACCTCCTCGCCGACGAAGGCGAAATAGTTCGAGCGCCGGAAGCTCCACTTCTCCCGGATCGGCTCGCCCTTTGCGGGCGCCGGATGATTCTCGTTGAGAAGCACGTCCGGCCTGGCGAGGTCGGCCTCGGACAGGGCATAGCCCCGCGGCGCGAACCAGTTCGGCCGCTCCCAGCCGTAGATCGAACCGAACACCGCCCCAAGCGCCTTGAAGCGGTCGTAGGAGGGCGCCCGCTTCAGGGGCCGCGCCGCGACCCGCTCCTCGTCGGGATAGTGGATGGTGAAGACGAGGCTGTAGGCCTCTTCGTTCTTGGCCTTCAGGTATCCGCGCGTGGCGTAGGGGCCGAAGCGGCGCGGATCGACGCCGAGCATGTCGATGGTCGGCTCGCCCTCGACGATCCATTCGGCGAGCTGCCAGCCGGCGCCGCCCGCAGCCGTAACGCCGAAGGAATGTCCCTCGTTCAGCCAGAAGTTCGGCACGCCCCAGGCCGGACCGATGATCGGCGACCCGTCCGGCGTATAGGCGATAGCGCCGTTATAGACCTTCTTTACGCCGACCTCGCCGAAGGCGGGGACGCGCGCGATCGCCGTCTCGATATGCGGCGCGAGGCGGTCGAGGTCCTCCTGGAACAGCTCGTACTCGGAACTGTCGGACGGCCCGTCGACGTAGCAGGCCGGTGCGCCCTTCTCGTAGGGGCCAAGCAGGAGGCCGCCATTCTCCTCGCGCATGTACCAGGACGAATCGCTTTCGCGGAGCACGCCCATCTCGGGCAGGCCCTTTGCCTTCCGCTCGAGGAGCGCGGGATGCGGCTCGGTGACGATGTACTGGTGCTGGACCGGCATCACCGGAACGTCGAGGCCTACCATCGCGCCGGTCCTGCGGGCAAAGTTGCCGCTCGCCGAGATCACGTGCTCGCAGGCGACGTCACCCTTGTCGGTCCTAACCAGCCATTCGCCCGAGGGCGTCCGCTCGATGGCGGTGACCGCCGTGTTGCGATTGATCTCGGCGCCGAGCGTACGGGCGCCTCCGGCGAAGGCCTGCGTCAGGTCCGCCGGCTGGATGTAACCGTCATCCGGATGCTGGATCGCGCCAATCAGGCCGTCGGTCACGCAGAGCGGCCAGATTTCCTTGACCTCGGCCGGGGTGAGGATGCGCACGTTGACGCCGATCGTGCGGGCTACGCCGGCGTAATACATGTATTCGTCCCAGCGGTCCTTCGTCCGCGCGAGGCGAATATTGGAAACGCGCCGGAAGCCGACGTTCTGCCCGGTCTCGGCCTCGAGTTTCGGATAGAGCCCGACCGAGTATTTGTGGATCTGGCCGACCGAGTAGCTGAGGTTGAAGAGGGGTAGCAGCCCGGCCGCGTGCCAGGTCGACCCGGAGGTCAGCTCCTTCCGCTCGCAGAGGACGACGTCGGTCCAGCCCTTCCTGGCGAGGTGGTAGAGCGTCGAGACGCCGACCACGCCGCCGCCGATCACGACCGCCCGGGCATGGGTCCTCATTGGTCGCGCCTCAGCAGCCCACGGTAGATCTCATCGTCGCCGCAAAGGCCGGCGAGCCGGCCGAGCTGGTCGACGAGCAGGATCGGGTGGTCGGTCTGGCGCTTCAGCGCGATCGCGGCGCGAAGCGTCAGGTCGACCGGCGCGACGATCATGTCGTATTCGCGGGCCGACAGTTCCCCGGTCTCGGCGTTCGAGGTTGCGAGCCGCGCCTCGCGGCCGCCGAGCGTGACACCGACCGGGCGCTGCTCGGCATCGACCCGGATGCAGATCCAGCCCGACTCGATCATCACGTTCTGGCCGTCGCGCGGCAGCGCCGAGGCCGGCGTCATCACCGCGGTGCCGCGCAGAACGTTGAGCGGATTCATGTGCTTGACGAATTCGGCGACGTAGTCGTCGGCGGGCCTGAGCAGGATGTCCTCGGCCGTGCCCCATTGCACGATCCGCCCGCCTTCGAGGATGGCGATCGAGTTGCCGAGCTTCAGCGCCTCGTCGAGATCGTGGCTGACGAAGACGATGGTCTTCTTCAGCTTCTTCTGCAGGTCGAGGAGTTCGTCCTGCAGCTTGTCGCGAATGAGCGGATCGAGCGCCGAGAAAGGCTCGTCCATGAGTAGTATTTCGGCGTCGGTGGCGAAGGCGCGGGCGAGCCCGACCCGCTGCTGCATGCCGCCCGACAGTTCGTGCGAATATTTCTCCGCCCATGAGGAAAGGCCGACCAGCGCCAGCTTCTCGTCGACGATTATCCGCCGCTCCGCCGGGCCCATGCCGCGGAGCTCGAGGCCGAAGCCGACGTTCTCGCGCACCGTCCGCCACGGCAGCAGCGCGAACTGCTGGAAGACCATGGCCACCGTATGCATGCGGATCTCGCGGAGCCTGCCTTCACTGCAGGTGGTGACGTCGACCGCCTCGCCCTGGTGCTCGACCAGGACCGAGCCGCGCGCCACCCGGTTGAGCCGGTTGATCGCCCGCAGCACCGTCGACTTGCCCGAGCCGGAAAGCCCCATCAGGACGCAGATCTGCCCACGCTCGACGGAAAGGTTGATGCCGATCGCCCCGGGAATCGCGTGCGTCTTGGCGATGACCTCCTCGCGCCTGACGCCCCGGTCGAGGAGCGCCAGCGCGCCGGCGACGTTGCCGCCGAAGACGATGTCGACGTTGTTGAGCGCGACGACCGGCATCAGCGCCTTCTCGCCCGCTCGGGGCGCTTGCAGACCCGGTCAAGGAGGATGGCGAGGATGACGATGGCGAGCCCCGCCTCGAAGCCGGTGGCGATGTTGACCGTGTTGAGCGCCCGCACCACCGGCTTGCCGAGGCCGTCGGCGCCGACCAGCGCCGCAATCACCACCATCGACAGCGACAGCATGATGCACTGGGTGACGCCGGCCATGATCGTCGGCAGCGCATAGGGCAGTTCGATCTTCCACAGGAGCTGCCGCCGTGTGGCGCCGAAGGCGAGCCCGGCCTCGTGCAGTTGCGCCGGCACCGACGACACGCCGAGATGGGTGAGGCGGATCGGCGCCGCGATCGCGAAGATCACGGTCGAGATCAGGCCCGGCACCATGCCGAGGCCGAAGAGGATGAGGGTGGGGATGAGGTAGACGAAGGTCGGGATCGTTTGCATCAGGTCGAGGATCGGCCGGATCGCAGTGTAGAGCCACGGCCTGTGCGCCGCCGCGATCCCGACCGGGACGCCGACGGCGAGGCAGACGACCGTCGCCCAGAGAACCAGCGACAGCGTCTCGACTGTCGCCTGCCAGTAGCCGAGGTTGACGATGAGGAGCAGTCCGGCGGCCACCGCAAGCGCCAGCCCGATCGAGCGGTGGAGCAGCCAGGTGCCGGCGGTAAAGATCGCGATGAGGAGGAGCGGGGGCACGAAGAGGAGCGCCGCGGTGACCCCGTCGATGACCGCGCCGAGCTTGTCGGTAACGAAATCGAAGAAGCCCTGGGCGTGATCGGTCAGCCAGTCGACGAAGGCCTTGATCCAGACGCCGAGGGGCAGCTTGTTGCCGGTGAGCCAGTCAAGCATCCGACCCACCGCGGGCGGAGGCCATCGCGCGAAGCATGGCGGAGGCGGCGCGGGAGACCGAAATGGACATCCCGCCCGCCCCCGAAAGCGACTAGAGCCCGAGGCTCTGCTTGACGGCGTCGAGACCCGGCTTGCCGTCGAAAGTGGTCACGCCGTCGAGCCACTTTGCCCAGGCCTGCGGATTGGCCTTCAGCCACTCCTCCGCCGCCTTGCCGGCCTCTTCGCCGTCGAAGAGGATCTTGCCCATCACCTCGTTCTCCATCGGCAGCGTGAACGTCAGATTGGTGATGAACTTGCCGGCATTCGGGCATTCCGAGACGTAGCCGGCGCGGGTATTGGTGAAGACTGTCGCGCCGCCGTAATCCGGCCCGAAGATGTCGTCGCCGCCGGCGAGGTAGCTCATCTTGTACTTCGAGTTCATCGGGTGCGGCTCCCAGCCGAGGAACACGATCGGCTTGTTCTGCCGGGTGGCGCGATCGACCTCGGCGAGCATCCCCTGCTCGCTCGATTCGACAAGCTTGAAGTCCTTGAGGCCGAAGGTGCCCTTGTCGATCATTTCCTGGATGAGCTTGTTGCCGTCATTGCCCGGCTCGATACCGTATATCTGGCCGCCCAGCTGATCCTTGAACTTGGCGATGTCCTGGAAGGACTTCAGGCCGGCGTCGAAGGTGTAGGTCGGCACCGCCAGGGTGTACTTGGCGCCTTCGAGGTTCGGCTTCGGAAGGAGGTCGACGCTCTTGTCGTCGAGGTAGGGCTTGCGGATCGACTCCATCGTCGGCTGCCAGTTGCCGAGGAAGACGTCGATGTCCTTGTTCTTCATCGACTCGTAGGTGACCGGCACCGCAAGCACGGTGGTCTTGGGCTCATAGCCGAGCGCGGAGAGTATCCGCGATGCCATCGCTGTGGTTGAGGTGATGTCGGTCCAGCCGACATCGGAGAAGCGGACGGTCTTGCAGGAGGCCGGGTCGGCCGCTTGTGCGCCGGCGGCAAAGAGTGTTGCGGCAAGGCCAGCCGCAGCCGCATGCCAGAACTTATGCATCGCGATGAACCTCTCGTTTGGGACCTTGTCGCCCGCTCGCGCCAAGGCGCTGTCGCGGGTTGGATAGAGAAGAAATCGCGTCCGCGCCACCGACGCAAGCATTCACCGTCGCTGTTCGCGGCCAATATAGCTGATTGAACGTTCAGTCGTCAGTCCCCCCTCCGCAAAGAGTGCCTTTGTGCCTTCCCCTGAAAGGTCTATTGTCGTAAGTCTTTCCTGATTGATTATCCGTTCAATCAACACGGGACGGCTGCATGGCGCGGGTTGACGGCGAGGAAGCTCGCCGCAGGCAGCTGATCGAGGCAACGGTCGAAACGCTCGCCGAAGCCGGTTTTGCCGCGACCACGCTCGCCGAAATCGGCAACCGGGCTCAGGTTTCGCCGGGTCTCATCGCCCACTATTTCGCCGACAAGGATGGGCTGCTCGAGGCGACGCTGCGCAGCCTCGCTGTCCGCCTGGCGCGCGGCGTTTCGGCGCGGCTGCGCCTGGCGCGCACGCCGCGCGAGCGCGTCCAGGCAGTCATTGACGCGACGCTGGCGCCGGAAGAATTCGACGCGCGGACCTGCAGCGTCTGGCTCGCTTTTTGGGGCCAGGCCCTGCACTCGGCCCGGCTGCGCCGCGTCCAGCACGTCTATCAGCGCCGCGTCGTCTCCAACCTCGTCCATGCCCTGAAGAGGCTGATGCCGCCCGCCGAGGCGCGCCGCCTCGGCGTCGCGCTTGCCGCGATGATCGACGGCCTGTGGCTGCGCTCGGCCCTATCTGGCGGCACGGAAGTCGACGGGGCGACGGCGCGCGCGCTCGCCGCCGCCTTCATCGACAGCGAGATCGCGAGGGCCAAGCCCCGCCCGGCGGCGAAGCCGGCGCCCGGCCCGGCCCGCGTCTGCAATCACATCGGCGGTGTCTATGTCTCCTCGACCGCCGGAACCTTCACCACGATCAACCCGGCGACCGGCGAGACGCTCGCGGAGGTCGAGATTGCGGGCCCCGCCGAGGTCGAGCGTGCGGTGGCCGCTGCCCGCGACGGCCAGAAGCGCTGGGCGGCGATGACCGGCATGGAGCGCGGCCGCATCCTCCACCGCGCCGCCGACCTGCTGCGCGCGCGCAACGCCGAACTGGCGGAACTGGAAACCAGCGACACCGGCAAGCCGATCCAGGAGACGAGCGTCGTCGACATCATTTCCGGCGCCGACTGCCTCGACTACTTCGCCGGCCTCGCCGGCGGGCTGGCCGGCGAGCACATCGACTTGGGCGCGTCGGCCATGGGCTACACGCGGCGCGAACCGCTCGGCGTCGTCGCCGGCATCGGGGCGTGGAACTACCCGATCCAGATCGCCTGCTGGAAGGCAGCGCCGGCGCTTGCCTGCGGCAACGCCATGATCTTCAAGCCGGCCGAGCTGACGCCGCTCACCGCGCCGAAACTGGCCGAGATCCTGGTTGAGGCCGGGCTTCCCGGCGGCGTCTTCAACGTCGTCCAGGGATTCGCCGAAACCGGCCGCCTGCTTACCCGTCACCCGCAGATCGCGAAGGTGTCGCTGACCGGGGAGGTCGGCACCGGCAAGGCGGTGATGGCCGACGCCGCGCCGACGCTGAAGCACGTGACGCTGGAACTCGGCGGCAAGTCGCCGCTTCTCGTCTTTGCCGACGCCGACCTCGACGACGCGGTCTCCGGCGCATTGCTGGCCAACTTCTATTCCGCCGGCGAGGTCTGTTCGAACGGCACCCGCGTCTTCGTCGAGCGGAGCGTCAAGGACCGTTTCGTCGAGAAGCTCCTCGCCCGGGTCAGACGCATGAAGGTCGGCGACCCGCTCGACCCCCGGACCCAGGTTGGCGCGCTCATCTCGAAGGAGCACATGGAGAAGGTGCTCGGCTACATCGAGCGCGGCCGCCGGGAAGGCGCCAAGGTCGTGATCGGTGGCACGCGCCTTACCGAAGGGGCGCTCGGCAAGGGCTTCTTCGTCGCGCCCACGATCTTCGACGGCTGCCGCGACGACATGGCGATCGTGCGCGAGGAAATCTTCGGACCGGTGATGACACTCCTCGTCTTCGACGGCGAGGACGAAGCGGTCGCCCGCGCCAACGATACCGAGTACGGCCTCTCGGCCGGCGTGTTCACAAGCGACCTCGCCCGCGGCCATCGCGTCATCGCGCAGCTCGAGGCCGGCACGTGCTGGATCAACGCCTACAACGTCACGCCGATCGAGCTGCCCTTCGGCGGCGCCAAGCGCTCCGGCCTCGGGCGCGAGAACGGCAGGGCCGCCATCGAGCATTACTCGCAACTGAAGAGCGTCTATGTCGGCCTCGCGCCGGTCGTAGCGCCGTACTGATCGCCGCGATGCTGAACGGCGTGGCTGCCGAAGAGGCGGACTATGTGATCGTCGGCGCCGGCTCCGCCGGCTGCGTTCTCGCCAACCGACTCTCCGCCGACGGCAGATCGCGCGTCCTCGTCCTCGAATATGGCGGCTCCGACAATTCGATCTTCATCCGGATGCCGAGCGCGCTCGCCATCCCGATGAACATGCCGCGCTTCAATTGGGGCTACCGCACCGAGCCGGAGCCCAATCTCGACAACCGCATTCTCGATTGCCCGCGCGGCAAGGTGATCGGCGGTTCTTCCTCGATCAACGGCCTCGTCTATGTGCGCGGCAACCCGCTCGACTTCGAGCGCTGGGAGGAGGAGGGCGCCCGCGGCTGGGGCTGGAAGGACGTGCTGCCCTACTTCCGTCGCGCCGAGCGGCGCGCCGAGGGCGGCGACCAATATCGCGGCGACCAGGGTCCGCTCGCGACCAGCTATGGCAAGCTCGCCAACCCGCTTTACCGCGCCTTCATCGAGGCTGCCCGCCAGGCTGGCTACGCCGAGACCGACGACATGAACGGATTCCGCCAGGAAGGCTTCGGGCGGATGGACATGACCGTCGACGGCGGCACGCGCGCCAGCGCCGCGCGCGCCTACCTGCACCCCGCGATGAAACGTCGCAACCTCACGGTCGTCGCCAATGCGCTGGCGACCGCGGTCCTCTTCGAGGGCAGGCGAGCCAGCGGCGTCCGCTACCGCCGCAACGGTACCGACTACACGGTCCGCGCCTGCCGCGAGGTGATCCTTTCCGGCGGACCGATCAATTCGCCGCAGCTCCTCAAGCTTTCCGGCATCGGCCCCGAGGCCGAACTCCGCGAGCACGGCATCGCGGTGGTCGCCGACCGGCCGGGCGTCGGCGAAAACCTGCAGGATCACCTCGAATTCTACTTCCAGGTCGCCTCGAAGGAACCGGTAACGCTCTACTCGGCGCTCGGTCTGCTGGCGCGCGCCCGCATCGGCCTGCACTGGCTCCTGAAGGGCGACGGCCTCGGCGCCTCCAACCATTTCGAGACCGGCGGATTCATCCGCAGCCGCGCCGGCGTCAAATACCCCGACCTGCAGTTCCACTTCCTGCCGCTTGCCGCCTCCTATGACGGGAGGGTGGTGGCGACCGGCCACGGCTTCCAGGCCCACGTCGGACCGATGCGTTCGAAGAGCCGCGGCTTTGTCCGCCTGCGCTCCGCCAGACCGGAAGACAAGCCCCGCATCCGCTTCAACTACATGAGTCACCCCGACGACTGGACGGAGATGCGCGCCGCCGTGCGGCTGACCCGCGAGATCTTCGCCCAGCCTGCCTTCGACCGCTACCGCGGCGAGGAGATCCAGCCCGGCGCCGGTATTACCAGCGATGCGCAGATCGACGCCTTCATCCGGCAGAAGGCCGAGAGCGCCTATCATCCGTGCGGCACCTGCCGGATGGGCGGCGGGGAGGACCGTCTGGCAGTGGTCGACCCCCTGACGCGCGTCATCGGCGTGGAGGGCCTGCGCGTCGTCGATTCATCGATCATGCCGTCGGTGACCACCGGCAATCTCAACGCACCCACCATCATGATCGGCGAGAAGGCGGCCGACCTCATCCTCGGCAGACCGCTGCAGGCGCCCTCCGACGCCCCGTACTACGTCGCCCCGAACTGGCAGGTCGCCCAGCGCTGAGGCGGCAACAGTCTTTCTGTTGTCACACCGGCATGCCTGGCCTTAGGCTTTCCCCAAACGGGAGCGGGAAACCCGCACCATGAAAAGGGGACCACACATCATGCACCGACTTGTGAAAACCGGCCTCGCGGCATTGGCCGCGCTCGCTCTCACCGGCCTGGCGGCCAGCGCCGAAACGGTCTGGAACCGCGGCAATTCCGCCGATCCCGAATCGCTCGACCCGCACAAGACCTCGACGGTCTACGAGGCCCATATCCTGCGCGATCTCTTCGAAGGCCTGGTGATGCAGGACGCGAAATCCGGCCTCATTCCGGGCGCCGCCGAGAGCTGGAAAATCTCGGACGACGGCAAGGTCTATACCTTCAAGCTCGGCGCCGACCGCGTCTGGTCGGACGGCACGCCGGTGACCGCCGACGACTTCGTCTACTCGTTTCAGCGGCTCGAGGACCCGGCGACGGCGGCCGAGTACGCCTCGATGCTCTACGTCATCAAGAATGCCGAGGAAATCAACAGCGGCAAGGCGAAGCCCGAAGAAATCGGCGTCAAGGCGATCGACCAGAAGACGCTCGAGATCACCCTCACCGCGCCGACCCCCTACTTTCTCGAAATGCTGACCCACCAGGCGACCTATCCGGTCAACAAGGCCTCGATCGAGAAGCTCGGCGCCGACTGGATCAAGCCCGGCAACCTCGTCTCCAATGGCGCCTTCACCCTCGCCGAATTCGTCCCGAACGATCACATCAAGCTGGTCAAGAATCCGAAGTTCCACGACGCTGCCAACGTCAAGCTCGACGTCGTCAACTACATCCCGACCGAGGACCGCTCGACCGCGATGAAGCGCTACGAGGCGGGCGAGCTCGATTCCAACGACGACATCCCGACCGAGCAGCTTGCCGACCTCAGGCAGAAGTTCGGTGACCAGATCAAGATCGGCCCCTACCTCGGCACCTACTACTATGCGGTGAAGTGGGACAAGCAGCCGTGGTCGAACGTCAAGCTGCGCCGCGCCATTTCCGAGGCGATCGACCGTGACTTCCTCGCCGAGCAGGTGTGGAAGAACACCATGATACCGGCTTATTCGATGGTGCCGCCCGGCATCGCCGGCTACACGCCGGCCGAGGCCGACTACGCCAAGATGGATCAGCTCGACCGCGAGGACGAGGCCAAGAAGATCCTGACCGAGCTCGGCTACGGTCCCGACCATCCGCTGAAACTCGAGATCCGCTACAACACTTCCGAGAACCACAAGAACACGGCCGTCGCCATCCAGGAGCAGCTGAAGCCGCTCGGCATCGAAGTGACGATGGTCAACACCGACACCAAGACGCACTACGGCTACCTCGAGCAGCACGGCGACTTCGACTATGCCCGCGGCGGCTGGATCGCCGACTACAAGGATCCCGAATCCTTCCTCGGCATCGCCCGGGCGGCGAGCGGCAACAACTACTCCGTCTACAAGAACCCGAAATTCGAGGACCTGATGGACAAGGCCGCCGCCGACGGGGGCGACCCGGCCAAGCGATTCAAGGACCTGTCCGAAGCCGAGGCGGTGATGATCGCCGATACCGGTTTCATGCCGCTTCTCTTCTACAGCTACCACAACATCGTCTCCCCCAAGCTGCACGGCTGGGAGGAGAACGTGATGGACGTGCATCCGTCGCGCTTCGTCTCGAAGGACTGACGCGGAAGGGGCGGGTTTCGGTCACATAGGGCTGGGCCCGCCCGCGCGTCCCCGGGGCGGCGCGGTGCTGCGCTACCTGATCCGGCGGCTGCTCACGGCGATCCCGACGCTGTTCGCCATCGTCACCATCTCGTTCTTCCTCGTCCGCGTCGCTCCCGGCGGCCCGTTCAACCAGGAGAAGGGCCTCAACCCGACGGTGAAGGCCAACCTCGAGCGGGTCTATCATCTCGACCAGCCGCTGCTGACGCAGTACCTCGACTACCTCGGCAACGTCATGCGCGGCGATTTCGGGCCGAGCTACGCCCTGCCCGACTTCACCGTCGCCGATCTCTTCCGGGTCGGCCTGCCGGTCTCGGTCGAACTCGGCTCGGCCGCGCTGATCCTGGCGCTCATCCTCGGCACAGGGCTGGGCACGGTCGCCGCCCTCAACCAGAACCGCGCCGCCGACTATGCCGTGATCGCGCTCGCCACCGCCGGCAGCACCGTGCCGACCTTCGTCACAGCGCCGCTTTACCAGCTCCTCTTCGCCCTCACCTGGTCGCTGGTCCCGGTCGCCGGCTGGAACGGCGGCGGGTTCGCCAGCAAGGTCGGCCCGGTGCTGGTTCTCGCCCTGCCGCAGATAGCTATCGTCACGCGGCTCATGCGCGGCTCGATGATCGAGGCGCTCCGTTCCCACCATATCCGGACCGCCCGCGCACTCGGCCTTTCCGGCTTCTCCGTGGTGGTCAAGCACGGCGTCCGCGGCGCGATCCTGCCGATCGTCTCCTATGCCGGCCCGGCCGCCGCCGCTCTCCTCACCGGGTCGGTGATCGTCGAGACGATCTTCTCGATCCCCGGCGTCGGGCGCTATTTTGTCGAGGCTGCGCTCAATCGCGATTACACGCTGGTCATGGGCACGGTCGTGCTCATCGCGCTGTTCATCGTCGTCTTCAACCTGATCGTCGACCTGCTTTATGCAGTGATCGACCCGCGGGTCCGCTATGACTGATGCGACGGTCCTGGTTGCGACCTCCGGCCGTTCGCTGTGGAGCGATGCCTGGCGGCGGCTGCGCCGCAATCGCGCCGCGGTGGCAAGCGCCGTTCATCTCGCCGTGATGACCATCGCCTGCATCGTCGGCCCGAACCTCACGGGCCACCCTTTCACGACCATCTACGAGGATTACGTTCGCGTTCCGCCGAGCCTCGCGCCCTATCCGCAGCCCGATCAGATCGAGCCGGCGCTCGTCGACACCCTGAAACGGGCGCGGCTCGAGCTGAAGTCGTGGCGCCTCGACGGCGACCGCATCGCGATCGAGGCAACCGCCACCCGCCCGATCGACGACCGCGTCACGCGCTACCTCGACCGTTCGAGCACGTTCGAGGAGGCCCGTGTCGAGGCGAGGTCTTCCGACGGGCTCGCGGTCACCCTGTCGGCGAGCGTGCGCCGGCTGCTTTTCCTATTTGGCACCGACAACACTGGCCGCGACCTGCTCACGCGAACCCTCATCGCGGGCCGCGTGTCGCTGGCGATCGGCCTGCTTGCCGGCCTGGTCGCCGTCGTCATCGGCGTCCTC
>Ga0070741_10001708_pt1 | contig 64046 bp, 71 predicted proteins | sample Coa_R1_4_FD_66440 | JGI IMG/M metagenome (GOLD analysis project Ga0070741, IMG submission 66440) | Surface soil microbial communities from Centralia Pennsylvania, which are recovering from an underground coalmine fire - Coalmine... | ecosystem: Environmental > Terrestrial > Soil > Unclassified ...
GGACAACATCCGGATTACCGGTGAGCTCATCCAGCCGATTGCCTTAGAGGAGGGGCTGCGGTTTGCGGTAAGAGAGGGGGGGCACACGGTCGGGGCCGGCGTGGTCACCAAGATTATGGAATAGACACACACCTAGAGGCCGGTCGTCGGCAAATCTGACGGCGACTGGCCCCTTTCTTTGACTGGAATACGCCTCACTCCGACAGAGCGAGACACAAGCGAGGAGAAAAGAGAGAGTATGGCTACTCTGGGACGTCAGGATAAGGTGCGGATTCGCCTGCGCGCGTTCGATCACCGCATCCTGGACCAATCGGCGGAGAAGATCGTGGATACGGCCAAGCGCACAGGTGCGCGCGTTGCCGGCCCGGTGCTGCTGCCGACCGAGAAAGCGATCTTTTGCGTCAATCGTGGCACGACGATTGATAAGGAGTCTATGGAGCACTTCGAGCAGCGGACGCACAAGCGCCTGATTGATATTCTCGAACCCGGCCCCAAGACCATTGACGCGCTGATGCGGCTCGACCTGCCCAGCGGCGTAGACATCGAGATCAAGCTATAAGTACTCGTAGGATGCTTGTGTGGCTGACTGGAAATCATGGCGAACAATGGCGGATGAGTCGCTAAGAGCGGCTCATAAGATGGAAAGAGACCATCCACGTTCTAGCATCAGCCGTTATTACTATGCGGCCTATCAGGCCGCGACTGCGGTTCTTCTGTATTTGAACCAGCAGCCTCCTAGCGGACGCGAAGCTTGGTCGCATGTGGATACTCCGTGTATGCTGATATATCATTTGAGATCGGTCCTCGTTTCCAGGAAGAAGAGGAACGACCTTGCAGGCCGATTAAGGCGGCTTTACAAGCTACGGGTCTATGCTGATTATGTAGGTAACTCAAGTTGCTACCTTGCCTCTTCGAGAAGGCAAACGGTGATGCAAAAGCCGGTTTCCAGAGCGATTCTCTCTCAAACGTGTTCCTAGGTAGCAACTTGGGTTAGGTAGTATTCAGGTCCAACAGACTGATCTGGATAGAGCGGAAAGATGCGGGCTATCTCCACAAGACAATAGAGAGCATCTTACCGCAGGAGAAGAACAGATGAGACAAGCGGCGTCTCCTTCTCCACAAGAGGTAGAAGACATCATCAACTGGCTGCGCGAAGAGGCTCGGAAGAACCGAAAAGTCTCAGGGTTCTATGCCAGTTTGGACCGCCAGGACAACGATTGGCTATACTTCGCAGTCCGACTGGAAGATAAGCAGGATATCTATGATAAAGCCGTCCTGCTTCAAAAATTAGAGGATGCCTGGCATAAGGCTCATCCCGACTCCTGGCAACTGCTCTTAATTCCCTCCGCGGAATAAAGGAGATTGATTGTGGTAGACACAATTCTGGGCAGAAAAATCGGCATGACCCAGGTCTTCGATGAGACGGGCGAGGTCGTGCCGGTTTCCGTGATAGAGGCAGGCCCCTGCATTGTCACGCAGCTCAAGAGTGTTGATAAAGACGGCTACAACGCCGTCCAGGTCGGGTTCGGCGAGATCCGTCCCCGGCTTGTCAACAAACCCAAAATGGGGCATTTCAAAAAGGCGGGCTTGCAGCAGCCGCTCCGCCATCTGCGCGAGATCCGCACCGACGACACCGGCGAGTATAAGCTGGGCGACGCCATAAAGTGCGACATCTTCCAGCCGGGCCAGCGGGTCAAGGTGACGGGCATCTCCAAAGGGAAAGGTTTCCAGGGAGTCGTCAAGCGGTTCCACTTCCACGGCGCCGACATGACGCACGGCTCCATGATCCACCGCAAGCCGCAGTCGAGCGGCGCGACCGATGCGGCCCGCACCTTCAAGGGCACCCGCAAGCCCGGCCAGATGGGCAACAAGCAGGTGACCGTGCGCGGCCTGCGCGTCGTGCGCGTGGATCCCGAGAAGAATTTGCTGCTGATCGAGGGCGCCGTTCCCGGCGCCGACGGCGGCCTGCTCACTATTCAGCGCCTTCCGATGCGCTAGGAGAACTCCGGACAATGGCAACCATTCCATTATTTAACACAGACGGTCAAGAGGTCGGGACGTTGCCCCTGCCGGACGCGCTCTTCGGCGTTGCGTTCAACGAGGCACTGGTGCATCAGGCCATCGTCACCGAAGAGGCCAACCGACGGCAGGGAACCGCCGATACGAAGGGCCGCTCCGAAGTGCGCGGCGGCGGCCGCAAGCCCTGGCGGCAGAAGGGCACAGGCCGCGCCCGGCAGGGTTCCACGCGCGCTCCGCACTGGCGGCACGGCGGCGTGGTCGGTGGGCCGACCCCGCGCGACTACCGCAAGGCGTTCCCGGTCAAGATGCGCCGAGCCGCCATGCGCTCTGCGCTTTCCGCCAAAGTCGCCGACGGCGCGATGCTGGGCCTGGAGGCCCTGCATTTTGATGCCAAGCCCAAGACCAAGACGGCGGTGGCGCTGCTGAAGGCGCTCAATCTGGCCGAGACGCGCCGCGTGCTGATCATCATCCCGGATTACGACAAGGTCTTGCTCCTGTCGGTGCGGAACCTGCCCAACGTCGAGTTGCGTTTCGCGCCCAATTTCTCTGTACGCGACGTGATGACGGCGCATAAGATTGTCCTGGTCAGGGACGCGGTGGCGCGTATGGAGGCGGTCTGGTCGTCGGAGAAGGCGGCTCAGGAAGCGGAGGCTGAGGAGGTAGCGGCATGAGAGACCCCTACGAGATCATCGAGCGGCCCCTGCTGACCGAGAAAAGCACGGACCAGGCGGCCATCAACAAGTACCATTTCCGCGTCGCCAAAGACGCCAACAAGATCGAGATCGCAGAGGCCATCCAGAAAATCTACGCGCGGGAGGGCGTGCGCGTCCTGGCGGTCAATACCATGACCGTCAAAGGCAAGAAGAAGCGCGCGCTGGTGCGCGGCGGCAAGCCCGGCTACTCGCCCGACTGGAAGAAGGCGATTGTGACTACGGATAAGCCGCTCGTGCTGTTCGAAGGCGTTTAATCAGGACCAAGACCATGCCACTACGACAATATAAACCCACGAGCCCAGGCAAGCGCTTCCGGTCGGTCTCTACCTTTGAGGAACTGACCAAGAAGCCCGGCTCCAGGAAGCCGGTAGACCCGCACAAGCCCCTGCTGGAGCCGCTCAAGAAGACCGGCGGGCGCAACAACAAGGGCCGCGTCACGGCCCGGCATCGGGGCGGCGGCAGCAAGCGGATGTACCGCATCATTGACTTCAAGCGCGATAAGTACGACGTTCCGGCGGTCGTGCGCACGATTGAGTACGATCCCAACCGCTCGTGCCGCATCTCGCTGGTCGAGTACACCGACGGAGAAAAGCGCTATATCCTGACGCCCATCGGGCTCAAGGAAGGCGACACCATTATCGCCAGCGAGACCGCCGACATTCGGCCCGGCAACAGCTTGCCCCTGCGCGCCATCCCGATCGGCACCGTCATCCATAATATTGAGCTGCATCTGGGCAAGGGCGGTCAGCTGGTTCGCGCTGCCGGCGTGGGCGCGCAACTGATGGCCAAAGAGGGCAAGTACGCGCAGGTGCGCCTGCCTTCCGGCGAGACGCGCCTGATCCTGCTGACCTGCCATGCCACCGTCGGCCAGGTGGGCAACCCGGAGCACGAGAACGAGTCTTACGGCAAGGCCGGGAAAACGCGCTGGATGGGCAGAAGGCCGCACGTGCGCGGCGTTGCCATGACCCCGCGCGATCACCCGCACGGCGGCGGCGAGGCGCAAAGCCCGGTTGGACGCAAGAAAGGCCCGGCGACCCCGTGGGGCAAGCCGGCGCTGGGGCATAAGACCCGCCACAACAAGGCGACGGATAAGTTTATCCTCCGCAGACGCGGCACATAATATAAGGATGAGGGATGAAGGTCCCCCCCTGACGCGGCAGGCTAAACCCTGCCGCTCGGGGGCGCAAAGCGCCCGTCGCCCACCTGCGTGGGCGAGAAAGGTGTTTTGCCCGCGGAGGTGTCGCTAGGCGGGGGGCCGAATTATTGCAGGGCCGACCCTAGCTGTTAGCGGACGGCTTGAAAAAGAACGTATTCTGCCCGCGCAGGCAGGCAGCGAGCCGTAGGCTCCACAGCGGCAGGGTTTAGCCTGCCGGGTAAGCAAGGCGGTACTTCAGCTTATATTGGAGATAACGATGGGACGTTCGTTGAAGAAGGGGCCGTATGCCGACCCCAAGCTGCTGGAAAAGATCCGTGGGATGAACGCGCGCAACGAGAAGAAGGCGATCAAGACCTGGTCGCGCCGCTCGACCATCTTCCCGGACTTTATCGGGCACACGCTGCTGGTGCATGACGGCCGCAAGCATATCCCGATCTTCATCACCGAGAACATGGTCGGGCACAAGCTGGGCGAGTTCGCCATGACCCGCACCTTCCGGGGCCATGCCGGGCAGCAGGTCGAGCGGCGCTCCGGCATCAAATAGAAAGGGACGCTAACCGTGGCAGACACCGTGACGAACGCGCCGGAACGCCCGCGCGAACACCGCGAGAACCGCAAGAAGAACCTGGGCCGCAAGGTCGCCCCGAATCAGGCGCGGGCGGTCGCCAAGTTCATCCGCGTCCCGCCGCGCAAAGCGCGCCTGGTGATGGATGAGATTCGCGGTAAGTATGCGCTGGAAGCGCTGGCCTTCCTGCGCTTTATTCCCAACCGCGCCGCAGGCTATATCTCGAAGGTACTGGCTTCGGCGGTGGCCAACGCGGCCAACAACCATAACCTCGACCCGGAGAACCTCAAGCTGGTCGAGGCGCGCGTAGATGAGGGGCCGCGCATCAAGCGCATTCAGCCGCGCGCCCAGGGCCGCGCCTTTCGCATCCTCAAGCGCATGAGCCATCTCGTCGTCGTGGTCGAGGAGGTCGCGCCCAGGCCGCGCAAGCCCCGTAAGGCCACTGCCGGACGGCGCGCGCAGGCTGCCCGCGAGGCACGCCAGCAGGCCCCGCAGGCGCCGGCCGCTCCCGCGCCGGCAGCCCCGGCTCCCGTGGCCGAGGAACAGCTTCCGGCGGTGACAGAGCAGACGACAGCGGCGGAGGCGCTCGCCCTGCCTGAGCAGGCCCAGACGCCGGAGACGGGAACAGGCGAAGCCTAACCACCGAAAGGATAACACTGTGGGACAGAAAATTCACCCCATCGGCTACCGTATCGGCGTCATCCGCGACTGGGAGAGCAAATGGTATCTCCCGGATCGGACCTTCGCCGATGCCCTATACGAAGACTATAAGATCCGGCGATATGTCAAGAAGCATCTGTACGCCGCCGCGATCTCGCGCATAGAGATTGAGCGCGCGGGCAACCGCGTGAAAGTGACGCTCCACACCGCCAAACCGGGTATTATTATTGGGCGCGGCGGCAAGGGCGTGGATGAGCTTAAAGCGGCGCTGGAGAAGCTGACCGGCAAGCAGGTTCACGTCAGCGTCCAGGAGATCCGCCATCCGGACCTGGACGCGCAGCTTGTGGCCGAGTCGGTAGCCCAGCAGATCGAGAAGCGCATCGCCTACAAGCGGGCCATGCGCCAGGCGGTCGTGCGCGCCATGAAGCTAGGCGCGCGCGGCATTCGCGTGGTCTGCTCCGGGCGGCTGGCCGGCGCGGAAATGGCCCGGCGCGAGCAAGACCGCCAGGGCAAGATTCCGCTGCAAACCCTACGCGCCGACATTGATTACGGCTTTGCCGAAGCCGCTACCACCTACGGTAATATCGGCGTCAAGGTCTGGATTTATAAGGGCGATGTGCTGCCCGGCCAGCCGCGTCAGAGCGAGGTGGAAGCGGCCCGCGTTCCGGCGGGACGTCCCGACCGCTCCGGCGAGCGCACGGATCGCGCCCTGGAGCGCGGTGGACGCTCGCGCGGCAGCCGCAGCGGACGTGGCGGACGTGGCGGCGGCGCCAGCGGCGGGCGTTCGAGCGGCTTTGGCGGCGCTGAGCAGGGCGGTCCGCGCACCGGCGGCATGGGCGGTTCTCGGCCCAGCGGCGGCGGTGGCGGCCAGTCGCGCCCGAATGCGGGCGGCGGCCCCAGCGGTGGCGGCGGTCGGCCCACCGGCCAGCGCGGCCCGCGTCCCGATGTGAGCGGCAGCGGCCGTGAGGCCCCACAGGGGCCTCAGGATCAGCGCGCGCAGAAAGGCGAAAGCGGCTCCAAGCAGGACCGCGAGACCTCGGCGGAGTAAACTTGGGCAGTCGGGAGTAGGCAGTCGGCAGTCGGGACACTTTCGTTTTCCGATTGCCGTCTGCCGATTGCCGATTGCCGCCTTAGGAGTGAATCACCATGTTGATGCCCAAGCGCGTCAAACATAGAAAGCAGCATCGCGGGCGGCGGGCCGGCAAAGCCATGAGCGGCAACACGATCAACTTCGGCCAATATGCCTTGCAGGCCCTGGAGTCTTGCTGGATGACGGCCAACCAGATCGAAGCGGCCCGTATCGCCATCAACCGGCATATCCGGCGCGGCGGCAAGATCTGGATCCGCGTGTTCCCGGATAAGCCGTTCACCAAGAAGCCCGCCGAGACCCGCATGGGGTCCGGCAAGGGAGCGCCGGAAGGCTGGGTAGCCGTCGTCAAGCCGGGCCGCATTCTGTTTGAGATGTCCGGCGTCAGCGAGGAGCTAGCGCGGGAAGCCATGCGCCTGGCCTCGCACAAGCTGCCCATTGCAACCAAATTCCTGGTCAAGCAGGAGCCGCTGGCGGTGGAGGAGGCGGAGGAAGAGACGGAGAGGGCATCGGCAACGGAGACCGCAACCGCTCCCGCAGCGGAGAATACGGAGTAGAGGCATGGCAGAACTGAAACTAACTCAGGTACGCGCTCAACTGCGGGAGATGAGCGACGACGAGATTCGGCAGGAGATCGCCCGGCAGCGCGCCAACCTCTATGACCTGCGCCGCCGCAATGCGCTGCGGCAGTTAGAGAACACAGCGGCCATCCGCACGGCGCGTAAGCAGATAGCGCGCGCCCTCACCATCTTACGTGAGCGGGAACTTGCCCGCAAGGAAGAGGCTAAATAGATATGTCGGATGAGATCGTTGACTCGGTGGCGGCGCCGGAGCAGACCGTTCCGAGCGAGCAAGCCCTCAACGCGCCGGAGGTGACGCCTGCAGATGAGGCGATGGGCGTGCTGGCGGAAGAAGCACCGGCGGTACCGGGCGTGGGCGCTGCGCCCACGTCCCCGGATGTGGAGGCGCCCGTCGTGGAGCCGGAGGCTACCGGCATGCCGGCAGCCGGCGTGCGCGGGCGCAGGGCGGCTGCGCCGGAAGAGCCCGCTGCGGCTCCGGAGACCCCGGAGGCCATCCCGGTAGACTTCGGCACCGAGAAGAAGCCCGCCGTGCGCGGACGCCGCAAGGTGCGCGTGGGCCGGGTCGTTAGCAATAAGATGCAGAAGACCGTCGTGGTGGCGGTCGAGAATAAGGTACGCCATCCGCTCTATGGTAAAATCATGCGGCGCACCACCAAGTTCAAAGCCCATGATGAGCGCAATGAGTGCAACGAAGGCGATACCGTCGAGATTATGGAGACGCGCCCGCTCTCCAAAGAGAAGCGCTGGCGCGTCGTGCGCATCATCGAGAAAGCCAAGTAGCAGGAAATAGGAAGGGGATATCCCCATGATTCAGATCTATAGCCGCTTGCGCTGTGCCGATAACTCCGGCGCGCGCGAGATCATGTGCGTTCGCGTCCTGAAGGGCTCGAATGCCCGCTACGCGAATGTCGGCGACGTAATCGTGGGCGTGGTGAAGTCGGCGACGCCCAACCAGCAGGTCAAGAAGAGCGACGTGGTCAAGGCAGTGGTCGTGCGGACCAAGCAGCCGATCCGGCGCCCGGATGGCTCGGTGCTGCGCTTTGACGACAACGCGGCGGTCATCATCCAGAATAACCTGGAGCCGCGCGGGACTCGCATCTTCGGCCCGGTCGCCCGCGAATTGCGGGAACGGGAGTTCATGAAGATCATCTCGCTGGCGCCGGAGGTGCTTTAAGATGCCTAGAGTCAAACCAAGCAAGCCGGCGGAGCCGGTTAAGCTGCGCGTCAAGAAGGGCGATACCGTCGAGATCATTTCGGGCAAGGACAAGGGCAAGCGCGGTCAGATTCTGGCCGCCTTCCCGAAAGAGAACAAGGTGACGGTGCAGGGGGCCAACATCATTATTCGCCACCAGAAAGCCCGTCCCAGCGCGCGCCCCGGGGCCAACCAGATGCAGCAGGGCGGGCGCATCGAGAAGGAAGCGCCGCTGTTCGCCTCGAAAGTAATGCTGGTCTGCCCGAACTGCAATCGCCCCACCCGCGTCGGCTACGCCTTTCGCGAGGGAGACGAGAAGCCCTCGCGCCGCAAGTACCGCGTCTGCAAGCACCCGGACTGCGGCAAACCGATTGAGGGCTAAGAGGTTCCTTCTGCTTTGGCCCCCACCCCCGTCCCCACTGCCAGGGTCGGCGCTCAACGGTTCGCCCCACTGCCAGGGTCGGCAAGGTTATGGCCCTTGCCTCCGCCTTGCGACACCTTGCGATCCCCAAGAACAGGGGAGGGGAGAGCAGAAGCCGGGGTTTTTCTGCCCACGTAGGTGGGCAGCGGGCCTGGCTAGGCGGAGGTTTCCGAACCGTTGAGGAACCCGACCCTAGCAGCGCCCCACAGCGGCAGGGTTTAGCCTGCCGGGCCGGGGGGTTAGGTAATTCATTCCCGCCGCCGGTCGGAAATCGGCGGCACGTCAAGGGAGATTGAGAGAAACATGGCTGCCCGTTTGAAAGAGCGCTATACAAGCGAAGTTACGCCCAACCTCATGAAGCAGTTCAACTATAAGAACGTCATGCAGGTTCCCAAGCTTGAAAAGATCGTATTGAATATGGGCGTCGGTCGTGCCGGGCAGACCGGCGGCGACTCGAAAGAGCTGGATGGCGCGGTGCGCGATATGGCGACCATCACCGGCCAAAAGCCAATCGTTACCCGCGCCCGCAAATCCATTTCTAACTTTAAAATCCGCCAGGGCGCCCGCATCGGCTGCAAGGTGACGCTGCGCGGCGACCGCATGTACGAGTTTTACGACCGCCTGGTGAACGCTACGCTGCCCCGTATCCGCGACTTCCAGGGCATCTCGCCCAATTCGTTTGACGGACGCGGCAACTTCTCGATGGGCATGCGGGAGCAGCTTGTCTTCCCAGAGATAGACTACGATAAGATTGACAAAGTGCGCGGTATGGACATCACGATCTGTACGACCGCACGCACGGACGAGGAGGCCCGCGCGCTGCTCAAGGCGCTCGGCATGCCTTTCCGGGAGAGATGACCTAACCCCCCCGGCCCCCTTCCCTAAAAGGGAAGGGAGTGACCCGGCTTCTCGGTTCCCCCTCTCCCGCAGCGTGGGAGAGGGGACAGGGGGTGAGGGCCACAGGACGGGGATTAGGTAAGGATAACTGAATAATGAAGACGCTCTGCCTTCGCCGCCGCGTTCGCTCGGCATCGGGCGGACGCGACGACGCAAGGGGAACGAGGAAGAATGGCCTTCAGTTCAACCCCTGGACATTTTGCTGCGCCGTCGTGATGCTGCGCCGCGTGTCAATAACATAGGCGAGGAGAGTACGCGATGAAAAGCTACGCAATCAAGGCGATCCGCAACGTCGGACTGTTTGGGCATCAGGGCGCAGGAAAGACTTCGCTCGCCGAGGCCCTGCTGTTTACTTCCGGCGCGCTGGATCGCCTGGGACGTACCGATGACGGGACGGCTGCCTGCGACTTCGACCCGGAGGAGCAGAGGCGGCATATCAGTATCAATGCCGCGCTGGCTCCCTGCGAGTGGCACGACACGAAGATCAATTTCGTAGATGTGCCCGGTTATCTGGATTTCCAGAGCGAAGTCCGCAGCACGTTGCGCGTCGTCGAGGCCGCTATCCTGGTCACGCCCGCGCAGGGCGAGCCGGAAGTCGGCTTCGAGATTGCCTGGGATCTGGCGGCGGAACGAAACCTGCCGCGCGCCGTCTTCGTTAACAAGATGGACCGCGAGAACGCCGATTACGCTCAGGTAGTGCAGGCATTGCGCGCCCGGTACGGCAACAGCATCGCGCCTCTTCAGATACCTATCGGCTCCGCCGAAGCGTTCAAGGGTGTCGTAGATCTCGTCGAGATGAAGGCGTTCATTGGCAGCGGCAAGAACGTCGAGTGCTCGGAGATCCCGGCGGAGTGCCTGGAGGAGGCCCAGAAGTATCGCGAGCTTCTCGTCGAATCGGCGGCGGAAGGTGATGACGAGCTCATTGAAAAGTTTTTGAACGGCGAGGAACTGACCCACGATGAGATCGTGCGCGGCCTGCACGAGGGCATTGATGCCGGCAAAGTCGTGCCGGTGCTCTGCGGCTCGGCGCTGCGCGATATCGGCATGACCGACCTGCTCGACATCATCGTGCAGGAGTTCCCGAACCCGCTGGAAGTCGGCACCATTCACGGCAAGAACCCGCAGACCGGGGCCGAGGAGACGCGCCAGGCATCCGAGACGGCGCCGCTCTCCGCGCTGGTGTTCAAGACCATCGCCGACCCGTTCCTGGGCACGCTCAACTACTTCCGCGTTTTCTCGGGCGTCTTGAAGAGCGGGGCGACCGTGCTCAACACCTCACGAGGGCGGGAGGAGCGCATCGGCCAGGTCTACTTTGCGCGCGGCAAGAACCAGGAGGCCACCAACGAGGTCCGCGCGGGCGACATCGGCGTGACGGCCAAGCTGGCCGATACCCGCACCGGCGATACGCTGTCTGACCCGGGCAAGCCCATCGTCCTGGACGCCATCGAGTTCGGGGAGCCGATCTTTGAGCAGGCCGTCGTTGCTAAAACGAAGGTGGATGAGGACAAGATGGGGCCGGCCTTGCAGCGCGTGGCCGGCTCCGACCCGGCGTTCCGCTTTTATCGGGAACCCGAAACCGGCCAGACGGTCATCGCCGGCGCGGGCGAGACGCACCTCTCTATCGTGGTTGAGCGCATGAAGAAGTTTGGCGCGAACGTGGAGGTCGTGGATCGCAAGGTGCCTTACCGCGAGACGATTACGACCAAGGCGGAAGGCCAGGGCCGCCACAAGAAGCAGACCGGCGGGCGCGGCCAGTTCGGCGATTGCTGGATTCGCATGGAGCCGAACCGGGGCGAGGGAATCCAGTTTGTGGACGCCATCGTCGGCGGCGCCATTCCGCGCCAGTACATCCCCGCTGTTGAAAAAGGCATCCGGCAGGCAGCCGAGCATGGCATTCTGGCGGGCTATCCGATGGTGGACTTCAAGGCGACCTGCTATGATGGCTCCTACCATGACGTAGACTCGTCGGAAGCCGCCTTTATCATGGCGGGCACCATCGCCTTTAATAACGTGGCTCCGAAGGCCAATCCGATCCTGCTGGAGCCGATTGTAACTCTGGACGTGCTGATCCCCGAAACGATGCTGGGCGACGTGATGAGCGATTTGACCGGCAAGCGGGGACGCATCCTCGGCACGGAGTCGGCTGGGGCCGGCAAGACCCGGCTCAAGGCGACCGTGCCGCAGGCGGAGATGCTGCGCTACGCGATTGACCTGCGCTCCATTACCCGAGGGCGCGGCACCTTCCGCGTAGAGCCATCGCATTATGAGGAAGTCCCGGCGCATATTGCGCAGACGATCATCGCGAACCACAAGAAGGAGCGCGAGGCGGAACACTAGCCGTTCCGCAGATTCTTGGCTGGGAAGCACCCTCACTCCGGTTGAGGCCCCACCCCCGTCCCACTGCTAGGGTCGGCGCTCAACGGTTCGCGCCTCCGCCTAGCGATCCCCAAGAACAGGGGAGGGGAGCAGTCGGGTCACCTCCTTCCCTATGAGGGAAGGGGGCCGGGGGGTTAGGTCTAACACGAGGGAGGGCTTCTTCCCTGGCAGGGCAAATGTCCCGATAGATGGAATGGAGGTTCTTTTTGGCAAAGCAAGCATTGATTGAGAAGGCCAAGCGCAAGCCGAAATTCGCGGTGCGCGCCTACCATCGCTGCAACGTCTGTGGACGGGCGCGCGGTTACATTCGGCGCTTTGGCCTGTGCCGGATCTGTTTCCGCGAGATGGCGCACCGGGGCCTGATCCCCGGCGTCACCAAGTCGAGCTGGTAAGGGAGGCAAAGTCCATGGCTTACACGACTGATCCTGTCGCCGACCTGCTGACGCGCATCCGCAACGCCAATAACGCTAACCACGACTCGCTGGAAATCGCGGCCTCGAACCTGAAGCTGGAGATCGTCAAGATACTGCAGCGGGAGGGCTTCATTAAAGGCTACGAGGTGATCAAGCAGGCCCCGCAGGACAAGATCAAGATTAACCTCAAGTATGGCACGAAGCGCGAGAAGGTGCTGACCAACCTGCGGCGCATCAGCAAGCCGGGGCTGCGCGTCTACTGCAACAAGGAACGGATTCCGCGCGTGCTGCGCGGCCTGGGCATCGCCATCCTGTCCACGTCGCAGGGCGTCATGACCGACCGCGAGGCCCGTCGGCGCGGCGTTGGCGGCGAAGTGCTCTGCTACGTCTGGTAAAAGCACGCCTAGATTTAGAGGTTGAACTATGTCACGAATTGGCAAACGTCCGATTCCGATCCCGGCGAATGTGACCGTCACCCCAGGAGAAGAGGGTCTTCTGACGGTCAAGGGGCCCAAGGGCACGCTCGCTCGCCGATTTAACTCGGGCATCACCATAAAACAGAGCGATGGCACGCTGGTAGTCGAGCGGCCTAATGATGAGAAAGAGTCGCGCGCGCTGCATGGCCTGACGCGCACGCTGGTCGCCAACATGATCGAGGGGGTCACTAACGGCTACCAGAAGCAACTGGAGATCCAGGGCGTCGGCTACCGCGCCCAGATGGCCGGCCAGAACCTCCAGCTTGCGGTCGGCTTCTCCCACCTGATTGAGGTGGCGCCGCGCGAGGGCATCAACTTTGCCGTCGCAACCGATCCCCAGACCCGCAACCCGGTCATCACGATCAGCGGCATTGATAAGGAGCGGGTCGGCCAGACTGCCGCCGAGATCCGCAAGCTCAAGAAGCCGGAGCCCTATAAGGGCAAAGGCATTCGCTACAAGGGCGAGGTCGTTCGCCGCAAGGCGGGCAAAGCCAGCGGCAAGGGCGGCAAGGGCGGCAAGAAATAGCGCCGTGCCCAGGATTGTGGTATAATAGTTCCTTGCGTGCCGGAGACGATCCGGCACGCAACGCTGTGCGCTGGGTCGGAAATCCAGCGCGAGAGGAAACGAACTCAACATGCACGCTGAAGATAAGGAGCTGCTTCGCAAGAAGCGGCATCGGCGCGTGCGCGCCAAGGTGAGCGGTACGGCGGAGCGACCGCGTCTGAACGTTGCGCGCAGCCTCAAACATATTTATGCGCAGCTCATTGATGATACGCGCGGCCATACCCTGGCGGCGGCCTCTACGCTGGATAAGAGCCTGCGGGATGCGCTCAAGACCGGCGGCAACGTCGAGGCGGCCCGGGCGGTCGGCAAGCTGATCGCCGAGCGTGCGCAGGCCGCCGGCATTACCACCGTGGTCTTTGATCGCGGCGGCTATAAGTATCATGGCCGCGTGAAGGCGCTGGCCGACAGCGCGCGCGAAGGCGGCTTAATCTTTTAAATCGCTATACTCAACCGGGCTTATGCGGCCATGCAATCCAGCCGGGCCATAAATGACCCGTCTGGGGGGCCTGCGGCCAGGCGACTGCAAGGGACGGGGCGCTACGACTGCAAGGGTCGGGACTGGGCACGCTCGACTGCCAGGGACGCCGCTCAACGGCTCGCGGCTCTGCCTGGCGATCTCCGCCTGGCGATACTCGCGCCTCTGCCTTGCGACTAGCGGACGCCTCGCTGCGGCAGGTTCTTCCCGCTCTACGAAGGCAACCACCTGCCGCCATGCCGGTTGTTCCGTCCGAAGGACGGTTGGCGGCGTAGCCGCCCTACAGACGGGTATTTTCCATGCCCGGCACGAGAGGGACTGGAACTCAGATCCCGCTCTGAAGGAGTGACCATTGGCAAGAATCAATCCTGATACGCTCAATCTGGAAGAGCGCGTTGTCCGCACCAACAAATGCCAGAAGACGACCCAGGGCGGGCGCACCATGAGTTGGAGCGCCCTGGTCGTGGTGGGCGATGGCAACGGCCACGTCGGCGTGGGGCTGGGCAAAGCCCGCGCCATCCCGGACGCTATCCGCAAGGGTGGGGAAGCGGCCAAGAAGAACCTTATCGAGGTGCCTATCGTCGGCGGGACGATCCCGCATGAGATCCTGGCGCACGAGGGCGCGGCGGAGGTAATGCTCAAGCCAGCCTCGCCCGGTACGGGCATCGTGGCGGGCAGCAGCGTCCGCGCCATCCTGGAGCTGGCGGGCGTGCGCGATGTGCTGGGCAAGTCGCTTGGCTCGGCCAACGCCATCAACATCGCCTGGGCCACCCTGAAGGCCCTGCGACAGCTCAAGCGCGCCGGCGATGTGGCCCAACTGCGCTCCAAGACGGTAGAAGAGCTCACGCCCTGGATGAAGAAGCTGGAGGAGGCGACCCTGCATGTCGGATAAACTCAAAATTACCCTACGGCGCAGCCCCATTGGCAACCAGCAGACGCAGAAGGACACCGTTCGCTCCCTGGGACTGCGCAAGCTGCGACAGTCCGTGATTCGTGAGGACACTCCCGTCGTTCGCGGCATGATCCACAAGGTTCAGCACTTGGTCGAGGTCGAGCCGGTGACGGAGGAATAGAGAGACCAGAATGCCTATCGGAATTCATGAACTCAAGCCGCCGGAAGGCGCCAAGCACCGGCGCAAGCGTGTCGGGCGCGGCATCGGTTCCGGGCATGGCAAGACCTCCGGGCGCGGCCACAAGGGGAACAAGGCGCGCGGCCAGGTCAACCCGAACTTTGAAGGCGGGCAGACCCCGCTCCATCGCCGCCTGCCCCAGCTGCGCGGCGTGCGCAGCCGCAACCCGCACGGCTTCAAGAACCTGCATAAGACGACCTATACCGTGGTCAATGTCGGCGAGTTAGAGACGCTTTTTGATGCGGGCGCCGAGATTACCCCGGAAGTCCTGATGGAACGGGGCATCGTCCACGGTCTTCAGGATGGACTGAAGATCCTGGGCGACGGCGAGGTTACCAAGCGGTTTACCGTTCGCGCCCATAAGTTCAGCCAGAGCGCGCAGGAGAAGCTGCAAGCGGCTGGCGGCGTGGCCGAGGTATTGGCGCAGACAAGAAGAAGGTAAGCATATGTTAGAGGCAGTCCATCGGGCGTTATCCATTCCCGAACTGAAGCGGCGCATCGGCTTTGTGCTGCTGATGTTCCTGATCTTTGCGGTCGGGGCGCATATTCCCGTGCCCGGGATTGATCACAATCGGCTGGCCCAGCTGATGCGCGGCGGCGCAGGCAACCTGCTGGGCCTGGTGGATGTGTTCTCCGGCGGCGCCCTGCGGCGCATGTCCATCCTGGCCATGGGCATCGCGCCCTATATCAACGCCTCCATCATCATGCAGATGATGACGATGGCGCTGCCAAGCCTGGACGCGCTCTCTAAAGAGGGTGAGGCCGGGCGCAAGCAGATAGCCAAGATCACCCGTTACCTGACGGTTGTGCTGGCGGTGGTGCAGTCCTTCAGCATGACCTATATTCTCTCGCAGAGCGGCGCGCACATTCCGTTCCTCCAGCGCATCCAGATCTGCCTGGCGCTGACAGCCGGGTCGTCCTTCCTGCTGTGGATGGGCGAGCAGGTGACGGAGCGGGGCGTGGGCAACGGCGTCTCGCTGGTCATCTTCGCGGGCATCCTGCTCAGCCTGCCCTATCAGATCGGCCTGATCGCCAAGCAGGTACAGGCGGGCACGGCCAGCGTCGGCAGCCTGCTGGTCCTGATCGCGGCGTTTATCGCGACCGTCTACGCGGTTGTCTATATCACGCAGGGGACGCGGCGCATTCCCATTCAGCATGCCAAGCGCGTCATTGGTATGCGGCAGACCCAGGCGGGCAGTTCGTACCTGCCGATCAAGGTCAACACCGCCGGGGTCATCCCGATCATCTTTGCCATCTCGCTGATGCTGCTTCCGGCCACGCTGTTTAACACGATCCCGATTCAGACCGGGTTTATCGGCTGGCTCAAGGATAAGTCCATGTACATGAGCCCCGGACAGCATCCCATCGCGCTGCTCTTTTATGCCCTGCTGGTCGTGGTATTTACCTACTTCTACACGGCCATCGTGATGAACGTGCAGGACATGGCGGACAACCTGAAAAAGTACGGCAACTATATTCCCGGCATCCGGCCCGGCAAGGCGACCTACGACTATCTGGAGCGGGTCATCTCGCGCATTACGCTGGCGGGAGCGGTGTTCCTGGCGATCATCGCGGTGCTCCAGTACATTATTCCGTCCTGGACGGGCTTTCAGACCTTCACGCTCATCGGCGGCACTTCCTTGCTGATCGTCGTGGGTGTGGCGATAGAGACGATGCAGGCCATCGAGGCCCAGATGCTGATGCGCAACTACGAGGGCTTTATCAAGACCAGCAGTTAGAGAAGCGCGCAGGAATGCGGAAACCGATCTGGCCCTCACCCCTTCCCACTGCTAGGGTCGGCCCTGCAATGGTTCGGGCCTCCGCCTAGCGACCCCCAAGAACAGGGGAGGGGAAAGAAGCCGGGTCCCCCCCCTTCCCTCGTAGGGCCGCTAGGTGTCGCAAGGCGGAGGGCTGTGGCAAGGTGGAGGCGCGAACCATTGTAGCGCCGACCCTGGCAGTCCATTGTAGGCCCGACCCTGGCAGTGGCGCGAGCGTGCGCAGCACCGACCCTAGCAGTGGGGGCCGGGGGGTTAGGTCGGTTTGCCCGGCGTGTGAGTGACCTATCTAGCCTTCCGTCCCCTACGCTGAGATGAGCGGATGCCTACACCAATGGCGGCGGCAGGCGTTGCAAGGGTGAGCGCGTATGATACTGGTGCTGCTGGGACCGCCTGGCGTAGGCAAGGGAACGCAGGGTGCGCGAATCGCGGTGCATTATGAGATCCCGACTATCTCGACCGGGGCCATGTTTCGTGAGGCTATCGCGCGTGGTACGGAACTCGGACGCCTGATTCAACGGTATAAGATTGAGCGGGGCGAATACGTGCCCGACGAGATCGTCGTGCGTGCGGTGAGGGAGCGCATCAGCGCTCCGGATTGCAGGCAAGGCTTTCTGCTGGATGGGTTTCCGCGCACCATCCCGCAGGCCGAGGCACTGGACGCGCTGCTGGCCGAGCTGGGCTGCCGCCTGGACGCCGTGCTGGACTTCGAGGCTCCGATGGAGGAGATCATCCAGCGATTTAGCGGGCGGCGGGTCTGCCCGGTGGATGGCTCGACCTATCATATCGTCAGCAATCCGCCCAAGCAGCCCGGGATCTGTGACATCTGTAAATCGCAGTTGGTGATGCGGCCCGATGACGCGCCAGATGTCGTCAAGCGCCGCCTGGAGGTCTATGCGGAGAAGACCGCGCCCCTGCTGGACTATTATCGCAAGCGCGGCCTGCTCTATCCTGTGGACGCGAACGCCGAGCCGGAGACCGTCTTCGGGCGGGTGATGACGCTGTTGGATGGGCTGAGCAAGAGCCCGGCGCAGGGCAGCCGCGCATGAGCACTGAGAGCGAATTCTATCCCATGATTATCCTGAAGACGCGCGAGGAGATAGCTAAGATCCGGGCCGCCGGGCGCGTCGTTCATCGCGTTTTGAAGGAGGTAGGCGAGGCCGTCCAGCCAGGCGTCACGACCGGCACGCTGGAAGACCTGGCCAGCCAGATCATCTCGGAAAGCGGCGGATCGTCGCCGTTCCTCGGCTATGCGCCGGTGGGACATCCGCCCTATCCGGCGTGGACCTGCATCTCCGTCAATAACGAGATCGTCCACGGCATTCCGGGGCGCCGCGTCCTCCAGGAGGGCGACATCGTGACGGTGGATTGCGGCGTCGAGCTCAACGACTATATCGCCGACAGCGCGTGGACGTTTCCGGTGGGGCGCATCTCGCCGGAGGCCGAGCGTCTGCTCTCCGTCACGCGCGAGGCGTTGTTCAAGGGCATTGCGCAGGCACGTCCCGGCAAGCGCATCGGGGACATCAGCCGCGCGGTGCAGCGCCATGCGGAGAGCCATGGCTACTCGGTGGTGCGCGAGCTGACGGGGCACGGCGTCGGCAGATCGCTGCATGAGGAGCCGCAAGTTCCTAATTTCGTCTCAGGCAGCAAAGGGCCGCTTCTGGAATGCGGAATGACCTTTGCGATTGAGCCGATGGTCAACGCCGGCCGCAAGGACATCAAATACCTTGACGACCGCTGGACCATTGTTACGGCGGACGGCAGCCTGTCCGCCCATTTTGAGCATACTGTCGCCATTACTCCTAATGGCGCAGCCATTCTAACGAACGGAGACTGAATGCCAGCACCCAAAAGACCAGGCGGGCCGCAGCGCCCGGGAGGCGGGCCACAGCGCCCCGGTGGCGGTGGACCGCAGCGGCGGGGAGGTGGCGGAGGACGACCGGGAGGAAGTCCCCCGCGTCCCTCTGGAGGCGCCCCGGCGCATCGCAAGCCGCAGCCTGAGGAGACCAGTAAAGAGCAAGGCATTGAGATCGAGGGCGTCATTGTCGAGGCGTTACCAAACGCCATGTTCCGCGTCGAGATACCCGTCGGTGACCAGAAGAAGACGATTCTGGCCCATGTGGCTGGCAAGCTGCGGCAGAACTTTATCCGCATCCTGCCCGGCGACCGGGTTCTCGTGGAACTCTCGCCCTACGATCTGGAGCGCGGGCGCATCCGGTATCGCTATCGCAGCTAATCTGAGGCGCGCGAGAAGCGCTTGCGCCCGGCGCGCTGCCGGTATCGCGCTATAGATGCCTTTCGGGAAGCGGAGGAAGCTCGTTTTCCGCCGCTGCCCGTCTTTTCGCGTCTGCGGGAGGGTACCTAACCCCCCGGCCCCCACTGCAAGGGTCGGCGCTACAATGGTTCGGGCCACTGCCAGGGTCGCCGGAGTTACGGCCTCCGGCTCCGCCTCGCGACACCTAGCGGCCCTACGAGGGAAGGGAGTGACCCGGCTTCTCTGCGCCCCTCTCCTGTTGTTGGGGGAGGGGATGGGGGTGGCCCGGCTTTTGCTCTCCTCTCCTTGAGAAGGAGGGGGGGTGGGCGTGAGGTCTGTTGGGGAACTGGCTACAGGTTGTTGGATGAGGGAGGAGGAAGTACGGCCATGAAAGTGCGTGCCTCGGTTAAGAAAATTTGCGAGAAGTGCAAGGTGATCCGGCGTGAGGGCGTGGTGCGCGTCATCTGCGTCAATCCCAAGCACAAGCAGCGACAAGGTTAAGCGGCTCGCCCCGGCAGCGCGCTTGAGGCGGGCTGCCGGCGGGCCGACGCATCAAAGGAGGATTCGGTTTGGCACGTATTGCGGGCGTGGATCTGCCACGCGACAAGCGAATCGAATACGCGCTTACCTATATCTATGGCATCGGTCTGCCCAGCGCCAAGAAAATCGTGGCGACGGCGGGCATCAACCCGGATACGCGCGTGCGCGATATGACCGAAGCGGAGACGGCCCGGGTGCGCGAGATCCTGGAGCGCGATTACCGGGTGGAAGGCGATCTGCGGCGCGAGTACCAGTTGAGCATACGCCGTCTGATGGAGATCGGCTGCTATCGGGGTCTGCGTCACCGGCGCGGCCTGCCGGTGCGCGGGCAGCGCACCAAGACCAATGCGCGCACGCGTAAAGGGCCCAAGCGCGCCGTCGCCGGAAAGAAGAAGGCGAAGAAGTAACGCGGCAGCCTCCGGGCTGACTGGCGGGCGCAGGCGTGCGCTGTCCCGGAAGGTCCATTTCGGAGGAAGGCTGCTCGACAGGAAGCAACTATGGCCAATAAACAGACGACAAGAGCCGCAGCAGGGCGACAGAGGGTTCGCGAGAAGAAGAACATCGTCCAGGGCGTCGCCCATATTCAATCAACTTTTAACAACACCATCGTTTCGATTGCGGACACGAACGGCAACGTCATTTCGTGGGCCAGCGCGGGCGCGGCCGGCTTTAAGGGCACGCGCAAGGGCACGCCGTTTGCCGCTCAGATCTGTGCCGAGCGCGCGGCCCGCGCCGCGCAGGAGCATGGGCTGCGTCGGGTGGATGTCTACGTGAAGGGACCGGGCGCGGGCCGGGAGACGGCCATCCGCGCCTTGCAGGGCGTGGGCCTGGAGGTCACCCTGATCAAGGACGTGACGCCCATTCCGCATAACGGCTGCCGCCCGCCGAAGCGCCGCCGCGTGTAACTTAGAGTCGTTCACCTTCCTGTATATAAATGCGTGCCCCCCTCTCCCGCAGCGTGGGAGAGGGGGCAGGGGGTGAGGGCTATGTTCACAGCAGTAAGCAGTAAGTGATGCGCGGGTGGAGGAAGCGCCTGAGCCGCGTGTAAACACCCAGGAGCCTGCGGGCGGAGAGCCCGTCGGCTGCGCCTGTCACTTGATGGCAACCAGACCACAAGGAGCATCTGTTTAACCATGGCAGTTGATCATGATCCCAGGTGTCGCCAGTGCCGCCGTGAGGGAGTCAAGCTCTACCTCAAAGGCGACAAGTGCTACACCAAATGTACGCTGGATAAAACCAGCCGAGACGGTAAAACCAAGTGGCGCGATAAGCCGCCGGGGATGCATGCTGCGCCCGCCTTCCAGAAGAAGCTGACCGAGTACGGCGTGCAGTTGCGGGAGAAGCAGAAGCTGCGCCGCATCTATCGTGTGCTGGAGCGCCAGTTCCGCAACTATCTGAGCGAGGCGCTGCGGCGGCCCGGCGTTACCGGCGAGAACCTGCTTCAGCTTCTGGAGCTGCGCCTGGATAACGTCATCTATCGCCTGGGGCTGGCCTCCTCACGGGCGCAGGCCCGGCAGATGGTGAGTCATCGCCACTTCACGGTCAACGGAAGGCGCGTCAATATCCCCTCCTATAGCGTCAAGCCCGGCGACGTGATCGGCGTCCACGAAAGTATGCTGCAGAGCGGCGCCATCAAGGAGGCGCGCGAGCGTATCCATGCGCGCAGCCTGCCGCAGTGGCTTGACTTCAATCCGCAGACGCTGGAGGGCCGCGTGATCGCTATTCCGACCCGCGACCAGATCGATACCAACGTCCGCGAACAGCTTATTATCGAGTTCTATTCGCGCTAATCGGCCGGGCCCAGGAGGCGCGATCTCCTTGCGGGGAGCTATCCCCTCTGTGCCCTATCGCCGTTGTGCGCCTGTTTGCCTTATCGCCTTACGTGCATCGTTCTGGCGTGGGCCGGTTGCCTCTGTCGTGGAGGGAACGTCCCGCGCAAGATGCGGCGCATGGCGGCAAAAGGAGAGTGTGAAAGATGGATCTGACCCTGCCGACCATCCAAACGCTGGAGACCAACCCAACGTATGGGAAGTTTGTGGTCGAGCCGCTGGAGCGCGGATACGGGGTGACGCTGGGCAACTCGCTGCGGCGAGTACTGCTTTCGTCTATTCCTGGCGCAGCGATCACCTATGTCAAAATTGATAAGGTACTGCATGAGTTTTCGACTATTCCCGGGGTCAAAGAGGATACGACCGAGCTGCTGCTCAACCTCAAGGAGCTGCACGTCAAGGTGCATCACAACGGCAGCGACGCCAAGCTGGAGCCCAAGACGATCCGCGTAGACGTCAAAGGCGAAGGCCGCGTCACCGGCGCCGATGTGCAGTGCCCGGAAGATGTCGAGATCGTCAACCCGGATGCCTATATCGCCACCATCTCCGATGAGGACGCAACCCTCTCGATGGAGATGACGGTGGAAGTCAATAAGGGCTATGTCCTGCCGGAGCGGCTGGAGCGGCGCAACCAGATCGGCATCGGCGTGATCCCGATGGGTGCGGCCTTTACGCCGGTCCATAAGGTTAACTATACGGTCGAGCAGACCCGCGTTCAGTCGAACACCAACCTGGAGCGGCTGATCCTGGAGGTCTGGACCAACGGCACGATCACGCCGGAGAACGCGATCAGCGAGGCGGCGGATATTCTGGATCAGTACTTCCGCCTGTTTGTCTCCTTCCCGCGCCGGGATGGCGAGCCCATCGGGACCGATATAGCGCTGCCTTCCGGTGAGGTGGAGACGGCGCCCAATGTCCGGATCGAGGAGCTGGACTTCTCGGTACGCACCTATAACTGCCTGAAGAAGGCCAATATCCTCACCATTCCCGAGCTCGTGCAGTACACGGAAAACGATCTGATGCAGATCCGCAACTTCGGCAAGAAGTCGCTGACGGAAGTGCGCGAGAAGCTGGCGCAGCTGGGCCTGTCCCTCAAGGGCGGTTCGACGGTCAACGTGGAGAATGCGGAAGAGGAAGAGAACGAGCAGGAAGCCGAGCCGGACAACGAATAAGCAGGACTTGGAAAGGATAGAGACACATGCGTCACCGGAGGTCGGGACGTAAGCTTGGATTGCCGAGCGACCAGCGGCGCGCGCTGCTCAAGAGCCTGACGCGCAACCTGCTTCTCAACGATAGGATAGTCACTACCGAGGCGCGCGCCAAGGAGGTGCGGCCCATCGTGGAGAAGCTGGTTACGCTGGCCCGCAAGGGCGGGCCGGATGCGCCCGTGGCGATGCGCCTGCACACGCGTCGCATGGTGCGCCGCTATGTAGATAGCAATATAGATGAGTTCGTGCGCGTTCCCGGCGGGCCCAAGGGCGGCGCAAAGATCGCGCGCAACCCCTACTATGTGGTGCCTCGCCTGTTTGAGGTGATCGCGCCGCGCTACATAGGCCGGCCCGGCGGCTACACGCGCATCACGAAGGTCGGTTTTCGGCGCGGCGACGGCGCGCCGCTGGTGCTGCTGGAGTTCGTCGAGGGGTGGGAGCCGGAGAACGTGCCGGCGCCGCAGGTAGAAGCGACGGAGAAGGGACGGCGCGGCCTGTTCGGCCTGGGACGCCGCCGGAAGTAGGGATAGAGTAGGTGAAACCATAGGAGTGGGGGCCACGCTATGCCCAACTTCAAGGCGACGGTCGAGTACGACGGTACGGACTTCGCCGGGTTTCAGTGGCAGCACGGCACGCGCACGGTGCAGGGCGTGCTGGAAGAGGCCCTTCTCCAGCGAACCGGGCAGTTTGCTCGCATCACCGGCGCTGGCCGCACGGATGCCGGAGTCCATGCGCTGGGGCAGGTGGTGAGCTTTCGCGTGGAGACGCGCATTCCGGTGGAGCGAATGGCGCTGGCCTGGAACAGCGCGCTTCCGCCGGATGTTACCGTGCGGCATGTTGAGGAGGCTCCCGAGGCGTTCAATGCGCGGTTCTCCGCCTCGTCGCGGCTGTATGCCTATCTGATACTCAATCGGCGCGTGCCCTCGGCGCTGCTGCGCCGCTACAGCGCGTTCAGTCCGCACCCGCTGGATGTAGAGGCCATGCGGGTTGGGGCCGGGTATCTGCTGGGCGAGCAGGACTTTGCGGCCTTCGCCAACGAGCTTCAGCCGGGCCAGACCACGATGCGCGAGGTGATGCGCTGTCAGGTGGGACGCTATGGCAAGCTGGTGATCGTGCGCATTGAGGCCAACGCTTTCCTGCGCGGCATGGTGCGCACTATCGTCGGCACCCTGCTGGAGCTCGGGACGGGAAAGCGCGCTCCCGAGGAGTTGCCGGCGCTCCTGGCTTCGCGCGAGAGGAAATTGGCGGGCCCCTCGGCGCCTCCGCAGGGCCTTTGCCTGGTGAAAGTGCGCTACGGCGTGCGTAAGGTCTACGCGCGCTCTCAGAACCTGGAACAACAACCTTCCCTGATCCCTCCGGTTTCTCCGTGAGGCCCTCACCCCAGCAGACCTCACCCCCGGCCCCTCTCCTTCGCAAGGAGAGGGGAGAGGAGAAGTCGGGTCGCCCCTCCCCTAGAGTTGGGGGAGGGGATAAAGGGGTGGGGACCAGAACGGAGGGACTCTGGGGAGGGATAGGGTAGGCTGGAGGATAAATGATGAAGACGACCATCTCGGCGCGTCCGGAGGATATGGAAAAGCAGCGGGTCTGGTATGTCCTGGACGCAGCCGAAGTCCCGCTGGGGCGCCTGGCGGTGGATGCCGCCAAGCTCCTGCGCGGCAAGCACAAACCGATATTCACGCCGCATGTGGATACGGGCGACCATGTGATTATTATCAATGCGGAGAAGGTCGTCCTGACCGGAGTTAACAAAGGCAGCGAGCCGGTCTATCATCACTCCGGCTGGCCGGGCGCGCTCAAGAGCGTGCAGCGCCAGGAGGAGTTGGCGAAGCGGCCCGAGGAGGCTATCCGGCGTGTGGTGCGCGGTATGATCCCGCACACCAAGCTCGGCGACCAGATTATCAAGAAGCTGCGGGTCTATCGAGGCCCGAATCACCCTCATGCGGCCCAGAAGCCGATTGTCTATACCGGCGGTACACAGCAAGCGAAAGGTAGGGGAGAATAAGGTTGGCAGACGGAGCTCGTATTCGCTATTACGGAACCGGACATCGGAAGGATGCTATCGCGCGTGTATGGCTGACGCCGGGCACCGGCACGGTCATGATCAACGACCGCCCGGCGGCCAAGTACCTGGGACGCGCCGTGCTGGAGCGCCTGGTGCAGCAGCCCTTTGAGGTCACCGAGATGGTGGGCCGCTTTGATGTGATCGCGCGCTGCAAGGGCGGCGGCATATCTGGCCAGGCGGGAGCTATCCGGCACGGTATCTCCAGGGCGTTGCTGGAGGCAGACCCCGAACTGCGCCCGCGTCTGCGCCGCACCGGCCTGCTGACCCGCGATCCGCGCGTCAAGGAGCGCAAGAAGTACGGTCGCAAGCGCGCTCGTCGCGGCTTCCAGTTCAGCAAGCGCTAAAGTCAAAGGTTCCTAGGTCAACGGGGCAATGGAGCCGCATTGGCACATTGCCCGATTGGCTTTTCTTCCCTCCTCCAGCTCAAAATCCGCGTAACGCGCGCGCATTTTGGGCGTCTATCCTACGTCAGTATCTACGTAACCCCGACGGAGCTTTGCGGGCGGCTATGGCCCTCACCCTCGCCCTCTCTCGCGCCAGGGTTTAGCCTGCCGCGAGACGGGGGTTAGGTAAGAGAATACGCTCGCCCGCGTCTGCGGGAGTTTTCTATACAGAATCGGCCTCTACTTGCCGATAATGGTGCCGTGTGGCGGTCTTCTGTTGCCTTCCCCCCCACGCCAGCGGTTTTTCCCTTCGCTCGTGTCCCGCCGCACGGAACGCCTTCCCAAAATAGTAAGCAAAAGGAGGACAGGTGATTGCGCTCACGGCCTACCTCGTTAACGCCTCCTGAGTCCGCTCAGGGATCTCTCCGCGCCAGCGGTCTGGCTGGTACTTTTTTCCGGTGGATGCGCCTAGGATGGGGCGCGACGGCCTTGCTGGGGCTGGTCGGCATTCCCGCTGCGTCGCGCGCCGATGGGACGCTGACGCTGGAACTGCCGCCCTCGCAGAACGCGCTGGCAATGCGGCAATCGCAGGCTTCCCAGGCTTCGCAGTTAAAAGCCCGCACGACGGTTGTGCCCAGGAGCTCCCGTGCGGCGAGCCGCAGGCGATCAGCCAGGATGCGCGGGCGGTATGCCTCGCGCGGCGGCAGCGTGGAGCGGATCGTGGGGAGATTGGGGCAACTGGAGCGGCAGAGCCGCATCTATCGGGAGCCGAGCACGCAGAGCCAATTGCTGACCGTGGCCCCGACCGGAACCTATGTCGCCATCCAGCAGGACGCGGGCGCGTGGTGCGGCGTGCTGATGGCCGACGGCTCGACCGGCTGGCTGCCTGTCCAGAACGTGAAGCTACTGGATTACCAGGTCGTCTCTAATGGCAGCCCGGTGATGCCGAGCGGCATGGATCAGGGAGATGTCTATCCCCATACCGGCCAGCCGCTGCTCGTCACCGAGGCCCAAGCTATTCTCCAGGAAGCCTACAAGTATATGGGCGTGCGCTATGTCTGGGGCGGCAACGGCTATAGCGGCATTGACTGCTCCGGCTTTGTCAAGAACGTCTTCGGCGCTTGCGGCTACCGGCTGCCGCGCACGGCGACCGAACAGATGGCCTACGGCGTGCCGGTCCCCATGGATCAGTTACAGGCGGGCGACCGCCTCTACTTCGGTCACAAGAAGAACGGGGCGGGCGTGACGCATACCGGTATCTATATCGGCAACGGCTATTTTATCCACTCCTCCTCCAGCCGGGGCGGCGTCGCCGTCAGCCGCCTAAGCGAACCGCTGTACGCGCGCATCTATGTCTGCGCCCGGCGCTAAGCCAATTCCGAACTCATTGTGTTAGAGGCCTTGGAAAGGCGCGAGGGCAGGGAGCAAATCCCTGCCCTCCTTGTCTTGTTTGGGTCCGGGTCGGTAGTATTACCGATGATGGCGTCGGTGATGATGGCGCCGGTGATGCCGATGGTGCTTCAATCGGGCGCGTACCCGATGACCTGTGCGCTTGAGACTAGCACGCACATTATGCCCGGCAGCCCGCACTTCATGGCCGACCGTGGGGCGATGTTGCCTCCCCTGGGCCAGGGCAGGAAAGGCCAACAGGCTGGCGCAGAGGCCGATAAGCGCGCACAGGTAAAGGCGAATTCGCATACGACTCCTCCTTGTTCGTATAGCCGGCAATCAATTGCCGTGCTTACCTTCAGTACGGATTAGCCCGGATTTCGTTCCGCCGTCTACCCCGAAATACCTCCGAAAATCTTCCCAGGCTCTGCCCCTATAATCCTAAACACGGATGGGGCGGATGCCACGGATTCAACGGATTGGCTTTATCCGTGTTATCCGTCTAATCCGTCCCATCCGTGTTAGAATCAATAGCCCGGGCTGGCCCCTCGGCTCTGGGCCCGATGACCGTGCCGACGCTGGCTGTGTGCCCGACGGCCCTGCGCGCTCTGGCTCCGATTGCTCTGCTGTACCCGATTGGGGGTGGCCTGTGGGTTGGCAATCAGGTCGCCCTGGAGCCGGGTGCGCGGGCTATAGGCCAGGGGGCTAGAGCCACCGCCGGCATTGGTCGTGTAGAATTTTCTCGCCCGGGTTTGCGCGTTCCAGCTCTGATTGCCTGCCGCACCGGGAAGACGGGTGCGGCGTGAGCGTGCCCGGTGATACTGCGCTTGCCGTGTGGCATGGTGCCGTCGGCCAGACCGGCGATGGAAAGCGGTGCGGCTGCCGCGTTGCCGCGCCTGCCGATTCCCGCCAACCATCCGATCTCCCTGGAGTCGTGTGCGTGGGCGATAGCGCAGTGGACTCCGGCCGCCAACGGCGGGAGCCGTATAGGTAACTCAAGTTGCTACCTTGCCTCTTCGAGAAGGCAAACGGTGATGCAAAAGCCGGTTTCCAGAGCGATTCTCTCTCAAACGTGTTCCTAGGTAGCAACTTGGGTTAGGTATTCCGGATCTGCGCCTGCGATTTCGTTCCGTTGGAGCTATCCTGCAAATTGGTTCCCGTTGTGCTGCTCTGATCGTGAGCGCCCGCCTTGGCGCGCGTCTGCCCGCTGGCTCCGGGGGCTAGGGCCAGGAACGGAGCGCCGAGAAGGATACTCAGCCCCAAAGTGGCACACAACTTCCGGGCGTGCATCTTTCTATCTCCGAATCCATCCGCGCCGGCTCCCGCGTGGAAGTATCATAGGGCTATTACGCTCGGCCAGGGGCCGCTCCTCAAGCACAGGAGCAGCCTGGACACTGGAGCCGGTGGTTGAGATCGCTCATTAGACGCGGCGGCGTGATCGGATGTTCCGGGTGCGGCGGGATTTGCCCTGATAAATACGGCCCGGGTATGGAATAAATCTTCTGCCGCAGAAGGCGGAAGGCGCCAGCGGCTACGATGAAGGAGAAGGTTATGCGCCTGGTTACACGCTCTGATTTCGATGGCCTGGTCTGCGCGGTGCTGCTCAAGCAGGTAGAGACTATCGACTCCATTCAGTTCGTTCACCCGAAGGATTTGCAGGACGGCAAATTTGAGGTGACTCCCGACGATGTGCTGACCAACGTGCCCTATGTGCCCGGCTGCGGCCTCTGGTTTGATCACCATCTGACGGAGTTCGAGCGCGTCGTCGGCAAGCTGGAATTTCGGGGCGCCTGCCGGCTGGCGCCCAGCGCGGCGCGCGTCGTCTACGATTACTACGGGGGGAGGGCCATGTTCGGCTCGGCGATGGACGAGATCATGGCGGCAGTGGATAAGGCCGACTCGGCCCAGTTCACGCGGGAGGAGATCCTGCATCCGACGGGCTGGCCGCTGCTCTCGTTTATCATGGATGCCCGCACCGGGCTGGGCCGATTCAAGGATTATCGCATCAGTAACTACCAGCTCATGTACGAACTGATTGACGCCTGCACGCACCTGAGCATCACGGAGATACTGAGCCTGCCGGACGTCGAGGAGCGGGTGACGCGCTACTTCGAGCAGGACGCTCTGTTCCGGCAGATGCTCACCGAGCATACGTGGACGGAGGGGAATGTGGTGATCACCGATCTACGCGGCGTCAGCCCCATCTATGCGGGCAACCGCTTCCTCGTCTATGCCCTCTATCCGGAACAGAACACCTCCATCTGGATCGTGGACGGGCTGCGCGGCCAGAACTGCGTCTTTGCCTGCGGCCATAGCATTATCAATCGGACCTCCCATACCGACATCGGCACACTGATGCGCTCCTTTGGCGGCGGCGGCCATGAGTCGGCGGGCACCTGCCAGGTTCCTTACGAATCGGCCGAGGAGACGCTGCGCGCCCTCATTGCTGCAATGCGCCGGGACGAGCGGGAACGGCAGACGGCTGCCGCGTGAGAAAACGACCTCTGCCGCGCCGCAGAGTGATCAATTTCCAATTCCAGATGTGATCTTGATCATTGCAAAGGTCACGGAGTCTCCCTACAATAGAGCCGTTGCGCTCCTTATGAACAGAGGGGCGAAGGAGCGCGCGGATGCTGCCCTCTTCCGCCTCCCTTCGCCAGCCGGTGGTTCCTGACATGGCGAGCGGGAGGACGGAGGCGCGCGTCTGATGCAGGCGCGCCAGGAACTTGCTAAGGAGACAACCGGGATGACCAGCACTGCCGACTACCTCAAGCAGGTACAACTGTTCGCCGGCATGAGCGACGACCAACGGGAACGCATTGCCGCTGCCTGCCGCCGTCGCGTCTACGGTGGGCGCGTCCATCTCTTCTTTCAAGGCGATCCGGGCTCGCTGCTCTATATCGTGGTGCGCGGCGGCGTCAAGATCTACCGCAGTGCCGCAGGCAGCGGGCAGGAGACGACTCTGGCGCTGATGACGGCAGGCGATTTCTTTGGTGAGATGGCGCTGCTTATCGGCGGCACGCGCACCGCCACCGCCATGACCATCGCGGAAGAGACGGAGCTGCTTTTGCTGGACCAGGAGAGCTTCTACGCCGTCCTGCGCGATTCGTTTGAGCTGACCCGCGCCCTGCTCCATAACCTGGCCCAGCGCCTGAATCAGACCAGCGAGAACCTGGTGGCGGTCACCTCCGACTCGTCGCTGTCGCGGGTGGCCAAGCTGCTGCTGGCACGCGCGGACTTGGCCAGTGGACGGCTCTGCCCACCGCTCTCGCAGGAGGAGATCGCCCACCTGGTGGGCGTGCGCCGGGAGACGGTGGCCCGGAACCTGCACCGACTGGAGAAAAACAACATCCTTAAGCGCAACCGAGGCCATATCGTAGTGCTGGATCGGGCGCGTCTGGAGCAGGTATCGCGGTCCGGTTAGGCTCGGGTTTTTCTATGGCCCTCACCCCCTGTCCCCTCCCCCACGCTGCGGGAGAGGGGGAACGGAGAAGCTAAGTCTCCCCTCCCCTGTTCTTGGGGATCGCAAGGTGTCGCAAGGCGGAGGCAAGGGCCGTAACCTTGCCGACCCTGGCAGTGGGGCGAACCATGGCAGCCCCGACCCTGGCAGTCCGTTGCAGCCCCGGCCCTTGCAGTGGGATAAAGGGGTGGGGGCCAGAATACAATGGCCCCAAAAGGCTCAGCACAAGGAGGAAGTCGTCATGAGCCTGAAGCATTTGCCGTTTTCTCACCTGGGCCGGTTTGCATTGCCCATGATGCAGGCGCGAGCGCTGCCGCCGCGCACGGCCCCCTCTGCACTCCCCGCGGGAGCGACGCCGACCGGCGGCTCTACCCTTCCAATGCAGGGCGCCCGGGTTACGGCGGTTTCCCTATCGCCCGCATCCATCTGGCTGCACTGGATTTTCCGCATCGCCGTTGCCGCCGAGTTTATCGGCCACGGCGCGTTCGGCGTCCGGACCAAGGCGGCCTGGGTGCCCTATTTCGGAGTGTTTGGCATTTCGCCCGAGTGGGCCTACCGCCTCATGCCGGTTGTCGGCTCGATAGATGTCTCGCTGGGGATTCTCACTCTGTGGAGCCCCCGCCGCGCCGCGCTCCTCTATATGGCTTTCTGGGGGCTCATGACCGCGCTGCTGCGGCCGCTTTCCGGCGAGTCCTTCTGGGAGACGCTGGAGCGTGCGGGCAACTACGGCGTGCCGCTGGCTTTCCTGCTGCTCAGCGGATGGGGCCGGACCGCACGCGAGTGGTTTTCCGAAATCAAGGCGCCGTTATTGCATCTGGAGGCGGCCGGCAGGCTGGCGATCCTCCTGCGCTGGACCGTCGGGCTCTTGCTGATCGGCCACGGCGGCTTTGGCGCCTTTCTGCACAAGGAGATGCTCGCTCAGCAGTATGCCGCCGTCAGGCTGGATGCCTGGAGCCTCCAGCCTCAGGATCTGGTACAGGCGGTGGGTTCGTTTGAGATCCTGCTGGGCCTGCAGGTACTTCTCGCGCCCTCGATCCCGATCCTGCTGTTCGCGGCGGGCTGGAAGGTCCTGACGGAACTGCTCTATCCTCTCTCGGGAGCGCCGATCTGGGAGCTTGTCGAGCGTGGGGGCAGCTACGCTGCGCCGCTAGCTCTGGCTATCCTGCTGGCCTACCAGAGAGCCGGAGAGAGTTATGCGCGCGCCCTCGTCCATGCCGGCCGCGCGGCGGCAGAGGCGCCCACACAACGGTGAGTGGCTAGGGCGCGACGACGGCCAGGTCGTAGATAGGGATCAGGGCGAGCTCATCGGGAGTGCGGCCTGCCTGGAGCGCAGCGATCAACTGTCCTGCGGTGGGCATGGTAAACAGCATTTCGCCGCAGTTCTGGCACACATCGGCAGGAACGTTGCGGACGAGGGCGTAGCTAAACTGCGAGCGCCGCAGGGTAAGGGTGATTAGCTGCGGCTGGCACTCGCCGCCACAGTGCTGGCAGGGCGGCAGCGAGAAACGGGACGTGGCGTGGGTACTGTCCATGGGGTAGGCCCATCTCCTTTCCTGGAACTAGCCCTATTATTCATCATTTCCCGCCGGATTACCCCGGCAGGTTTGCCAAAAACCGGCTTCCATCTCGAAAACCGGCACATTTGCCGGTGAAATGGGAGCCGGTTTTCTTTTGGCGTTCGGCCCTGCGGCTCCGGGCTTGTCGTTGCCGGCGTGTCTGTCGCTGTGAAAATAGACCTCACCCCCGGCCCCTCTCCTTGAGAAGGAGAGGGGAGAGGCATTTTTATGCAACTGGGTGAACGGTGGGTCCTGGAGGCTTTGCAGGGATTCGGCGCGCAGGTGATAGAGCATGCAAGCGTTGTTATCTCAAGCAATAGAGCCGTTCTGTGCGGTTTATTGGTGCAAAGTCTTGTACTTTACCGCAAATTCGACTATAATAGAAACGTGCTCCATAGCAATTTTAATTGGAAGGCATAGGGCGCGGCACACGCGGGCGTCAGATCCGGCTCCTCCTCGCTCCGGAAGCATTTCAGCGGGTGCAGGGCGGTATCTTTCACGCCAGGCGCGAAAAGCCCCAGGTTTGCCTGTGGTGGCTGTTCCCTCTCCAGAGGACTTTTTAACCCATTTTTGATCCTTGTCTGCCCGTCGCAGGCGTGGTAGGCATTGCCAAAGGAGAAGTAGACTGTAATGATTGTTCCGACTCGCGTTCTATTTGAGCACGCCTACGGCAAGTACGCGCTGGGCGCGTACAACATCAACAATGCCGAGCAGACGATGGGGCTGTTCCACGGCTGCATGGATTCGCAGGCTCCCTTCATCATCCAGATTTCCAAAGGAGCGCGCTCCTACACCGATAAGCGGATGTTGGAAGCCATGATCCGCGCGGCGGAGCAGATTTTTCCCGAAGCCCTCTTTGCCGTCCATCTGGATCACGGCGACGAGCAGACATGCTATGAGTGCATCGAAAGCGGGTTTTATTCCTCGGTGATGATCGATGCCTCGCACCATCCGTTCGAGGAGAACGTGGCGATCACCCGGCGCGTCGTCGAGGCGGCGCACGCGCACGGGATCTCCGTCGAGGCGGAGCTGGGGATGCTGGGCGGGGTGGAAGAAGACATCAAGGTGGATGAGAAGAACGCCTGCCTGACCGACCCGGACGAAGCCTACGAGTTCGTCATGCGGACGGGCTGCGACTCGCTGGCCTGCGCTATCGGCACCAGCCACGGCGCCTACAAGTTCGCCGGCAACCAGGGCATCCACTTCGACCGCGTGGCCGCCATCCAGAAGCGGCTGCCGGGCTTCCCGCTGGTCATGCACGGCTCTTCGTCGGTGCCGCAGGACGAGGTAGAGCGCATCAACGCCGCGGGGGGCTCCATCCAAGGCTCCAAGGGCGTAGATCCCGCGCAGTACCGGCCTGCCGCAGAACTCGGCGTCTGCAAGATCAACATTGACACGGACGGTCGCCTGGTCTGGACGCGCGTGCATTGCGAGTTCTTCCGCAACCATCCGTCCGAGTTTGACCTGCGCGGCCCGGGCAAGGTCTTCATGGCCGAGTACGCCAAGTTTATCGCCAGCCGCAACCAGCTGCTCGGCGCGGCGGGGCAACTGACCTCCGCCCGTGAATTTGCCATGCGCAAATAACTAAAGGATGAAGGAGGAAGGATGAAAAGAGTACGGGCCTTTCTTCCTCCTCATCCTTCACAGCAAGGAGGAAGGCGAGAAGAGGAAAAGAGCAAGGATTTTCTTCCTCCTTCCGCCTTCATCCTTCATCCTTATTCCTCATTCCTCGGCAGGAGGCGTCGTCTCGGGAGGACTCTCGGGCCGGGCGCCCTCTGCTTCGTACGCCTCTGTTTCTGACGTGTCTCGCGTGGCATACCCCTCCACCACGTTCGTCAGGGATCGGTTCTTTTTGCCGCGCGTCGGCACGCCTCGATTGGTGTGCTTCTGTTCCGGCAGCCTCTCCTCATCCGTGGCCTCTTCGGCAGCCTGTATCTGCGCCTGATGTTGCGCTCTAACTTCCGGGTGCTCGTGTGGCTCGGAGAGGGGCGGCGTCAATTTCGCTTTATCGGATGGCATGGGTCTTGTCCTCACTCGGTCTGATAGCTCCCCACTGTATAAATCCCTCTTAAAAGGTGTGCGCTCCAGGAGAGGAGGCAGCACTATCGGGAGGGATTCTCGCTAGGCTTATCGCCAGCCGGCATGCAGATGCTATTGGCCGGACGATCCAGCGTATTGACAGCGAGGCGCGCTCGCGTGTTCCTGAAAACGTCGGGGCGCCGGCAAAATCGGAGGCAGGGACTTTCAATCGTCGGTGGGTGGGGAGCTATGCGTCAGCACCCATTGCAGGTCATTCTGCGCGGCTTCGTTGATGGCACGGCTGGCCGTCGCATCCAGCCGCAGCGTGCGGCCCAGGATCAGCAGGTAGGCCAGCGCCAGGCAGATCAGCGCGGGAAAGGCCATGCGCCGCAGCCCGACCAGCGCCCCGACGAGCGGAGGCAGACGCCGAAAAACGGCCCAGAGACAGGCGGTGAGAGCGATCGCCAGCGGCAGCGCGCTTGCCAGCAGGGCTATTTCCAGCGCGCCCGCCGGCGTCAGGGCGCGGGGAACGCCCATCAGGTTGGAAAGCAGCACGGCAACCGGATGCAGGCTGCTCAGGGTAGGCCGCAGCAGATAGAGCGCCGCCAGGCCGGGAAGCAGCAGCAGGGCCAGGAACTGCGCCGTCGTGCCGTGGTTCCACTGGCTTTCCACGTCCCCCGCATCGCCCTCTACCTTCCCAAGCGCGTCGAGTCCAAGGATAAGCAAGATAGTGCTGCCGAGAAGAAAGCCGACGGCAATGCGCGGCGAGGGCTCGCCGGAGAAGAGAAAGAAGCCGCTGAGGAGAGTGAACGCGAGGAGGAAGGCCAGCACGACCGGGTAGCCCAGGCCCGGTTGGTAGACAGGCCGGGTCCGCAGGTGCCGATAGCAGAGGGTAGCCAGCAACGCAGTCGCTCCCAGAGCCAGCGCCTGCTGGAGCAGGCTAACGCCCACCATCCAGTTGCCGAAGAGCGGCACCAGCGGAATGCCGGGCGGCGTGCCGGGATAGGAGGCATCGAAGCGGGCGACATCCACACGCTGCCGCAGCGCGCAGCTGGCCGCCGCTTCCTGACGCAGCCAGGCGATGGTGCCTCGATGATTCAACCGCTCCAGCAGGCCCAGATAGTTGCGCGCCTGCGGCTCCCACTGGCTGACATCACGGATGGCCGCCGGCCCCAGGTTGGCGGCGGAGTCGGTGTTGCCGATGAAAAACAGGTCGGTGCCAAACAGGGCTTCGATAGACCACTGCGCGGTGTCGCGCAGGGTGCGGCCCAATCGAGTAATGTTGCGGCGAATGCGCAGCGCCTCCTGCGTGCGGCCCTCGTCCGCGGCGCGCTCGGCATACCAGCGGGCCAGCTCGGCCATGCGGCGCATCTCGCGCAGATGCGGAAACGCGACCAGGGAGAGCGGGGCGATCTTCTGGGTGGCGCCGATGTCGCCATAGGCGGCGGAGTAGAGCCGCCACTGCCCCAGCACCTCCTCATAGATATAGGCGTCCCAGCGGGATTTGTGGGCCGCGCGATCCAGGGCGCGGAGGGCGTCGGCGTCGCGCAGGGCCGCAAAATAGGTGATGGCGCGCATGGCGGGCCAGAAGGCGTTCTCCGGGTCGCGCGCCTCGCCGGAACGCAGCGCCCACTCCATCAGCCGCACGTCCTTATGGCGGGCCGGGATGGAGTGCAGGGTCGGATCGAGCGTCGGCGCCGGCCCGGCAGGATCTGTCTGGGATCGCGGCGCCGGTGGGCCAGGGGCGTAGAGCTCCTTGCGCTGGATGCGCACGCGATCCAGCATCATATAGCGGGCCAGGTGCGCGTAGGAGCCGGGAGCGGTGGGGAAGTCCCGCGCGATGATGCCCAGCCGTACCAGGGTGCGGTCATCGCCTGCCGCCGCGCTTTCTGCGGGCGACATGGAGGAAGTGTGGATGCTGCCGCTCTCGGCCAGGGCGGTGGCGCGGCCTATCTGCATCAGATAGTCGTCGGGATCGGCAGCCGCTGTGGCATCCAGGCGCTGTATCTCGATTTCGCCGCGCCGGGAATCCAGCACGCGCACCCAGGGAACGCTATCTTCGACAAAGGCAAGCTGTAACTGGGCGCTCAGGATGTAGCGTACCGGCGGGAACGCCCACAGCCCGAGCAGCAGGCCGCACACGGCGCCGATAAGCCAGCCGGAGCGGGGATGCGGACGTGGCCTGAGCGCCGAGCGCTTCTCCTCCGAGGCGAAAACGCCAGGAGTATCCGGCGGCGATACCCCTGGCGTCTGGACGGAATAACCATCGTGAATCATTATCGGCGCTTGCCTCTCCCTCGGCTTTCCAGCCTCAACTCTTCACGATGTCGGCGATGAGCGCGCTGCGCTGCTTGACGGGCACTGACGGACGCTGCGGCGCGGGCTTGCCGGATTTAGGAGACTGCCTGGTCCGCGTAAAGCGGCCTGTTCTCGGCGCGGAGGGAGCCGTCCATAAAAGGGCGGCGCGCGGCGAAGGGCTTTGCAGCAGGGACTCCAGCGGCACGGGTGGCTCATTGCGCTCCACGGTAATGAGGCCGCCCCGCGCCGGACTGTCCGGGCCGGTCGTTCCCGAACTGGCTGGATGCAGCGCGGAGGTCAGGCACAGGGCCGTGAGCAGGGCGGCGACCAGCGCGCCGCAGGCGATCTGGCTCAGATACTCAAGCGGCAGGACATTCAAGCGAAGGTGCACCCAAAGAAGGCGAGGAAGGAGAGCAGGGCCAGCAGGAGAGGAGGGCACGGCGCTGCGGCGCAACGCCACTAGAACGCGATTATCAAAGCGATTGGCGGCGGTGGCATCCAGTGCCTCCCTCTGTGCTCTGAGAGCCTCACGGAGCGCACGGTCCGCTTCTTCTGCGGCCCGACAGCGCGGGCAGCGCGCCAGGTGGTCTTCCAGCGCGCTCCGCTGTGCCATCGGCAGCGTGTCGTCGGCTAGGCGCGAAAGCTGTCGCCGCCAAAACCGACATCGATCAGACATGATTGGACTCCTCTTGAATAGCTACCCAGCGACGGCGGAACTGCTCGCGAGCAGTATTGAGCCGCGAGCGCACGGTTCCCACCGGAATCTGTAAGACGGCGGCGATCTCGGCGTATTCCAGCCCTTCCACCTCCCGCAGCACCAGGGCGGCCCGCATGGGCGGGGTCAGCGACTCGAGCACCTGGACTACGGCAAGGCGTTTGTCCACATCCGGTGTATACGCTGTCAGCGAGGGCAGCGTTCCCTCCTCCAGGGGCATTTCCGCGGAGACGCACTTGCGCCGCATGCGATCCAGGCAGAGGTTGATCACGATACGATAGAGCCAGGCATAGAAGCCCGACTCGCCGCGAAACTGCCCGATCTGGCGAAACGCCTTGACGAAGGCTTCCTGAGCCACATCTTCGGCCTCGCGCGGGTTGTGCAGCACATGCGCGGCCAGCCGCACGACCCGATCCCGATAGCGTTGCAGCACCCACCGGATGGCGCGTTCCTCGCCGGCGGCGCAGCGATCCAGCCAGGCGCGCTCCTCCTGACGCTCCTCTATGTCTGCTGCGCCGGTTGGAACGGCGGGGGCCATCAAAGTCTCTGCCAGTTTCCAGACGCTGGTTGCCATATCTACGTGCCTCTGCCTCTCAGTGATAGCGACGCGCTCGGGCCGCGCGTTCGTTCGCCCTGTGTCCATTCGCTCGCCCGATTCGCTAATTAGCCACTGCTTGCGGCCATTTTTGCAATTAAAAGCGTGGATTAGTGCCCGTACTGGCGTACGGGGCGGGGATAGAACGCTATTTCGGCATCACTCAGCAGGATTCCTCCTTGCGTGCAACGCTCTCCTCTTTTTCAAAGGAGACAAAGGCGGCTTCTTCTGTAGATTGCCCCCAGAACTGCGTCTGAATAGTCAACAGGCCCGTATCGCCCGCCTGGAGCGCGTTGTAAGCCAGCTCTGGGACCTCGTAGGTGAGCGTCTGCTCTCCCCACTCCGGGTGCGCAAATTCCACCAGATAGTGCAGCCGATTCTGCTCATCGGCCCAGGAGCGTTTGCCATAGACCCGCACGCCCGATTGCTTGTGCGGCGGCGGGGCAGAGGCCAGCCACCGGCGGCGCCGACGCTGTAGCCCCAGGAGGACCAGCAGGATAACAATTGCCGCGGCCACGGGAGGGCTGATAAAAAAGAGGAGGAGGGCCGCAACCGCCAGCAGCGCGAACAGCAGGGCATAGAGGAAGGCGGAGAGGTTGGCGTTTGGCATCTTCCCAGGGCTTTCCGGATCGGGCCGGGCAGCCCATCCCTAAAGGAATGGGCTGCGGACGGCAAGCCCCGTGAACGGGGCTACGCAGAGCGGATCGGTTTCTACCAGAGGCAAAGGCGCCCAAGCGCTCCGCCTGGAGAGCTTCTCGCAGGGGACTAACCAACCTCTCTTAGCCCGCTTTAGCGGGCTTGCCGCCCACAGCCCGGTCCTTTAGGGCTGGGCCTCATTCTGTGGGCTCGGCAGGGCAGAGGCCAGACAGACGGCGTTGCGTCCCCGGCGCTTGGCCGCATAGAGCGCCCCGTCCGCCTGCTCAATCAGCTTGGCGCGGGTGGCTCCGTGCGTAGGAAAGGTCGCAATGCCGATGCTGACGGTGAGGTGGATCGGCTGGCCGTCGGCGGCCTGGAAGGTAGCGGCCCCGACGTTGGCGCGCACGCGCTCCGCCGCGACCAGAGCCTGCTCCGCGCCCGTCTGCGGCAGAATCAGCGCGAACTCCTCTCCGCCGTAGCGGGCCACGATCTCCGTCTCGCGCACCGACCGCCGCAGCAGCGCCGCCAGCTCCCGCAGCACCTTATCGCCGGTGGCGTGCCCGTAGTGGTCGTTGATGCTCTTGAAGTTGTCGGCGTCCGCCAGCATCAGGGAGACGGCCAGGTTATAGCGGCGCCCGCGCCGCAGTTCGTCCTCCAGGCGCATCTGGAAATAGCGGTGGTTGTAGACCTGCGTGAGGCCATCCGTGATAGCCAGGGTTTCCAGCGTGTGAAAGACCTCGGTGCGCTCGATGGTGACCGCCGCCTGCCCCGCCAGAATCGTCAGGAGCTGCACGTCCTCGGCGGTGAAGGCGTTAGGCTGGGAGTGGCTGACGTTGAGCACGCCGATCACGTTCTCCTGCACCATCAGCGGCACGGCGACAAAGGAGCGCACGCGCGGCGGAATCATCTCGACGTTGAGCAGGTTGTGCTCCTGCTTCAGGTCGGCGATGACCAACTGCTTGCCCCGGCTGGCGACCCAGCCGGAGACGCCCTGCCCCTTCTCAAAGGCGATGTGATCCAGCAGGTTGACCACGCGCCCGCGCGTGGCCTTCGGCTCCAGGCGGCTGCGCGTTGGGTCTAGCAGAAAGAGGGTGCAGTTCTCGCAGGGGATGATCTGCTGCACCTGCGCCACGACGGCGTTGTAGACCTGGTTCATGTCCGTAGCGGTCTGGACCAGGCGGCTCAAATCGTAGAGCAGGGAGATCTCGCGCACACGCCGCTGCAATCGGCGGCGTTGCTCGACGTTGGCGAGGGCGGCGGAGAAGGGCGCGGCCAGGGCCTGAAGGGTTTCGGCATCGGAGGGGGAGAATCGAGCGGCGCCGCGCGGGTCGCACACGCCTACCGCCCCGATGATCGCGCCGACGTTGGCGCCATCCTCCTCCGTCGCGCGCAGCAGCGCGACCAGCACCGGCCGGGCCGCCGAATTGCCGGCTGCCGCCTCCGTTTCCGGCTCCGCACCCTCCGCAGTCCCCGATGCTTGCGCGGGAGGCGCTTTACGGGCAGGCGATACAGGCGCAGAGGCCAGCAGTCGCTCCTCGCAGAGCGCGCGCAGCTCGCCCGGCGGCGTCTCGGCGACGCGAGGGATCGGCGTGTCACGGAGAAGCGGCGCCACGCGCCCCACCATCGCCTGCACGCTCAGCGTGTCCCCCTGTCGCTCGCGCAGCCAGAGCGCCGCGCCGCCGGCCTCCAGCGCGTCCGTGAGGATATGCAGGAGGCGCGTATAGGCGGCAGCCGCATCTTCGTTGGCGATGGGCGCGGCGCTGGCCTCGAAAAGCTGCTCCGCCGTCCGCAGCCGCTCAATCTGTGTCCTCTGCTCACGATGCCGCTGCGCCACCTCGCGGTAGGTCGCCTTTAGCTGACGGGAAGCGGCTTCCTGCTCTTCCAGTTGCCGCTCCAGCTCTTCTACCGTGCGCTGCTTCATGAGCGTGGAGCGGCCTACCTGCCGCTGCCGATTGCCCCATAGCGGCATTCCTGCCTCTGTGCCCGCCAGCAGCGCGGCGGTCTGTCGCAGCCCAACCAGCACGGCGGTGACGACCAGCGTGCCCATCGCCACGCCGTAGAGCACGGCGGCGTTGAGAGAGGGTGGCCCCAGGCGGAAGTGAACCAGGCTGAGCAGCGCCGCCGCCAGCGCCGTATAGACGGCCTCCGCCGCGCCCAGCAGCGCGTAGGCTTCGATCACGGGGAAAAAGTAGAGCGGCGAGAAGGGGCTGGAGAAGCCGTCGGTCACGTTCGTCAGCGCGATTACCACGATCAGATCCACGCCGATGTCCATGGTGCGGGGGAACGCGCTGCCGGTCAGCGGCGTCTGTTCGGTCGGCATTTCGGAGGGGGCCTCGCTGCCCTCCGTCACGGCGGGCTGCGAAGTGGGCTTCGGGCGCAGCGCAAAGGCGAACAGGGAGGTGAACCCGGCGCCGAAGGCGGCAACCTGCCAGGCCAACGGATATTTCCCGCGGAAAAAGACCCAGCCGATCATCAGCGCCACTAGCCATATTGCCAGACGAAACCCTGCAAACCGCTTCTCTACAGCCTGATACTCCGCCACTACTGCGCTCCTTCGTCCTTCCCTGCCCATTCTCCTAAGTGGACGCTGTTCTCATTGTTCTCATTTTACCCTTAGCTGGCCCGTCTTGGCCCTATACGAGCTATTCTGCTCGCAGGATTTTCCATTCAGCAGGAAGATGCCTCTCCGATGCCGTATGGAAAGCCAGAGCGTGCAAGACCGAAGTCGCGTCAAAGCTGGCACCGGCGAGTTAAGAAGGAGGAATTACCATGATCCCCGCACAGAGCTACGCAGCGTTTGACTCCGTATCTCCCTTGCGTCCCTATCCCCTTGAGCGTCGCGAGCCAGGGCCGACAGATGTGGCAATCAACATTCAGTACTGCGGCATCTGTCATACAGACTTGCACTTCGTTAAGAACGACCTTGGGTTGACGCGATATCCGCTCGTGCCGGGGCATGAGATCACCGGCACGGTGGATCGCGTGGGTTCTGAGGTCACTCGCTTCAAACTGGGGGATCCTGTAGCCGTCGGCTGCATGGTGAACTCATGCCGCACCTGCGCTAGCTGTCAGCAGGGAGAAGAGCAGTACTGTCCGCGCTGCATCCTGACCTACAGTTGGGTTGATCGCGACGGCTCTACCACGCAGGGCGGCTATTCGACCAAGGTCACCGTGGACGAACACTTCGTCTTGCGTATGCCGGAAGGCTTGCCCATGGATGCAGCGGCGCCGCTCCTATGCGCCGGAATCACCACCTACTCGCCGCTCCGCACGTGGGGGGTAGGGGCCGGCGCCAGGCTGGCCGTGGTCGGGCTCGGCGGGCTCGGTCACATGACCGTCAAGCTGGGAGCCGCCATGGGCGCTGAGGTGACGGTCATCAGCACATCGGAACGCAAGAAGGACGATGCTCTGGGCATGGGAGCGAAGCGCTTTCTGATCTCCCGGGACAAGGAAGCCATGGAGGCGTCCGCATTCGGATTCGATCTCATCATCAACACCGTCTCCTCGGCGCACGAGATCAACGACCTGCTCAATCTACTTGCGAAGGATGGAACAATGGTGCTGCTTGGCGTAGCCACCGAGCCGATACCGGTCCCTTCTCTTCCGCTTCTCTTCGGCCGCCGCAGACTGGCCGGATCTCTGATCGGCGGCATTGCCCAGACACAGGAGATGCTCGATTTCTGTGCCGAACGCGGCATTACGGCGGATGTGGAAGTCATTCGGGCAGATCAAATCAACGAGGCATACGCACGGCTCGGCCGTGGCGACGTTCGCTATCGCTTCGTCATTGATATGGCATCAATGGCAGCGGCATGACTTGCGGTTGAGTGTAGCCTGTGAATCAAACTACGCAGGAGGAAGGGATCTATGGACAAGATGACCCGACGGCGCTTCCTGGAGCGATCCCTGCTCTCGGCTGCCGCCCTCACCGGCCTCGGCTCTCTGGAGACAGTGGACGCTGCCGGGCGGCCAAGCCGGGGACGGAAGGTTGGCCCGAACGAAAAAATTCACGTCGCCTGCATTGGCGTGCATGGCCGGGGCCTCGATCACGTCCGCTCCTACGCCGCGCGTGAGGATGCGGAGGTAGTCGCCATCTGTGACGTGGACCAGAGCGTGATCGGCAGAGCGTGCAAGGCCGTGGAAGAGAAGAACAAGCCGACGCCGAAGGCGGTGCAGGACCTGCGCCACCTGCTCGACGACAGGGAAGTGGATGCCGTCTCCATCGCCACGCCCAACCACTGGCACGCTCTGGCAGCCATCTGGGCCATGCAGGCGGGCAAGGATGTCTATGTTGAAAAGCCCGTCAGCCACAACGTCAGCGAGGGGCGGCGTATGGTCGAGGCGGCGCGCAAGTACGGGCGTATCTGCCAGACCGGAACCCAGATCCGCTCTATGCAGGGATCGCGCGATGCCATCGAGTTTATTCACTCCGGCCAGATCGGTCGGGTTACGCTGGCGCGCGGCCTCTGCTATAAGCCGCGTGCCAGCATCGGCAAGTACCCGGATAGCCCCGTCCCGCCCGGCGTGGACTACGACCTCTGGCTCGGCCCGGCGCCCGTCCGGCCCTTTAACCGCAACCGCTTCCACTACAACTGGCACTGGCACTGGGACTACGGCAACGGCGACCTGGGCAACCAGGGCATCCATCAGATGGACGTGGCACGCTGGGCGCTCAACAAGGACACGCTGCCCCATAGCGTTCTGGGACTCGGCGGGCGCTTCGGCTACGAGGATGACGGCGAGACGCCCAACACGGAGCTGACCTTCTACGACTACGGCGACGCCCACCTGATTTTTGAGGTGCGCGGCCTCAAGACCGATCCCCTGAAAGGCGCCAAAATCGGCAATATCATCTACGGCACGGACGGCTACGTCGTCTTTAGCGAATACAGCGTCGCCGTCGCCTTCGACAACCACGACAACGCGATCCGTAAATTTGAGGGTGGGGGCGACCACTTCGGCAACTTCCTGGATGCCGTCCGCAGCCGTCGGTATATGGACCTCCGTGCCGATATTCTGGAGGGCCACCTCTCCAGCGCGCTCTGCCACCTGGGCAACATCTCTTACCGGCTGGGCACGCTGCAGCCCTTCAACGCCAAGACGAAGGCGTTCGGCGACGACAAAGAAGCCTACGAGACGTTCGGGCGCTTCGAGCAGCATCTGGCCGATAACGGCATTGCCCTACAGGAGACGTCCTACCGCCTGGGGCCGAGCCTGAAGTTTAACCCGCGTGCGGAGAACTTCGGCCATAACGCGCAGGCCAACGCCCTGCTGACCCGGCCTTACCGCGCTCCCTTCGTCGTGCCAGAACGAGTATGAGCCGCAAGAAGCAGTCACGCTGGGCCTTATCCCTTCCTATCGCTGGGGCTTCTCTTCGAAATGGGCAAGATGGCCGACTGCGTGAGGATGACCGCGTCCCAGTCCTTCCTATCGCTGGGGCTTCTCTTCGAAATGGGCAAGGGTAAGAAGCCAATCACACTGGGCCTTATCCCCGCATACCGCGCGGAGGCCACCCGCCTCCAGGCGGGTAAGAAGCCAATCACGCTGGGCCTTATCCTCCTGACGCTGACCGCGCTCTATCTCATCGGCCCGGCCTGGAATGCGATGAGCGCGGGCGCGGCGTGCGCCGTCCTGCTCCATATCGGGCTGGGTCTGGCGTTGAGCGTGCCTGTCGGGATGGCGCTCTGGAGGAGCCTTCAACGGGCGTGGGGCGCAGGACGGGCGGCGCGGTCTCTCCTGGCGCTGCTGGCCTTCCTCGCCCTGGCCTGCGCGCTGACGGGCCTGATGCTGTTCCTGTATGCGGCGCTGGGCCTCAGCACGGCGCGGGATGCCGTCCTCTGGTGGCTGCATGTGCTGGCAGGCTTTGCCGGAGTCGGCGCGGCGGGCATCTGGGCGCTGCGGCGCAGGCGGCTTGCCGTTTCGTCTCCGGGCGGATCGAGCCCGCGAACGGCCTCCGCTCTGGCCGGGCTGTTGCTGCTGGGGCCGTGCGCGGTGTGGGCTGCCGCCGCCCTGCCGGAGTACACGCAGGACACCTATTATCGCGATCTGACCGCGACCAATGCCCTCCAGGCGCAGAACCCCTCTTTTCCCGCCGGCGTGCGCCTGGCGGAGGGCAGCGCCGTGGAGGGCTTACGCGCGTTCCCCGCCGCCTATTGCGGACGCGCCGGATGCCATCAGGACGCCTATCGCGAATGGCTGCCCTCCGGCCACCGCTTCGCCGAGGCCGATCCGTTTTATCGGCGCGTGGAGGCGGAGTACGCGGCGCGTTCGGGGGAGACGGCGGCGCGCTGGTGCGCCGGCTGCCATGCGCCGGAGAGTGCGCTTCGCGCTGAGAAGAGAGAAGAGCGAGAAGGGTTTCTCTCCCCTGTTGTCTTGTCCTCGTCTTCTACCTCTGAAGGCGTCTCCTGCGTCGTCTGCCATGCCGCTGCCGGGACGCCGACGCGCACCGGCAATGGGCGGTTCACCCTAGCCGTTCCCGGCAACTACCCCTTCGGCGCGGCTGTGGGCGGCTGGCGTCGCCGCCTGCATGATTTCTTGATCCGCGTGCGCCCCGGCCCGCATCAGCGCGCCTTCCTCAAGCCCGACCTGCACCGCTCTGCGGAATTCTGCTCGGCCTGCCACCGGCAGAGCTTCAGCGTGGCCCAGAATCACTACCAGTTCGTGCGCGGGCCGGATGAATACGGCGCGTGGCAGGCGGGGCCGTTCTCCGGGCGCAACGCGCGGACGCCGGGCCTGCTGGCCGTTCCGCCGCAGACCTGCCAGGACTGCCATTTCCCGCATATTGCCGGGCATACTTCCCATGCCGCTCTGGGCGCGAACACCGCCGTTCCGGCTCTGGCCGGCGATCAGGCGCGCGTCCGGCAGACGGAAGCGTTCTTGCAGGCAGGCCGCATCACGCTCGATCTGTTCGCGCTGCGGCGCGAGCGCGGCCCCAACAGGCCGGAAGAGTGGATCGCGCCGCTGGATGCCGCGCCTGCCGTCCTGCGTCCCGACGAGAGGCTGAGGCTCGATGTCGTGGTCGGCAATCGCGGCGTGGGCCACAGCTTTCCCGCCGGCTACTCGGATATCCGGGACGCCTGGCTGGAGGTGACGCTCCGGGATGGGCAGGGACGGCTGCTGCTGGCCAGCGGCCTTCTGCCTTCCGACGAGAGTCCGCTGCCGCCCGACACGCACGCCTACCGGATGGTGCCGCTGGATCGCGCGGGAAACGCCCTCACGCGCCACGAGCTGACCGCGATGGTGACGATGGCCTATGACCGCGTCATTGCTCCCGGCAGCGCCGACATCGCCCGCTATGAGCTGATCTTGCCGCAGCGTGGGCTGGACGGAGCGCCGCTTGTCGGCCCGCTGCGCCTGGCGGCACGCCTGCGCTATCGTCACCTGCGCCCCGACTTCGCGCGCTGGGCGCTTTCTGACCTCACCCCCTTCCCCTCTCCTTCGCAAGGAGAGGGGAGCGGCCCCCACCCCCTGTCCCCCTTTCCCAATACCAGGAGAGGGGGAACCGAGAAGCCAACTCTGTCTCTCCCCTCCCCTGTTCGTGGGGGAAGGGGGTGGGGGCCAGCACCATCTCAAGCCGGGTCACCCCCTTCACTCCCAGGGAAGGGGGCCGGGGGGTTAGGTCAAAAACGAGGGGAGAGGGCCGTCCTACCCATTATAACGCTCGCGGAGTCCAGCGTCACGCTGCCCTTAAAGGCGGAACGAGCGCGCGTCAGCGCGCCCGCAGGGGAGACGGCGGCGCGGTTCCTGCAATATGGCGTCGGGCTGCTGGCTCCCACGGAAGCGCCCGATCTGCCCCGCGCTCTGCGCGCTTTCCAACGCGCTCAGGAACTGGCTCCCGACCGCCCGGAACCGCGCCTGGGCCTGGGCCGTGCCTACTTCAAAGAGGCGGCGCTGCTCTCGGCGCGCTCCCAATTCGAGGCGGCGCTGCGCCTGGCGCCCGGCGATCCCGCCGCACAGGCCGAGCTTGGCACGGTCGCCAACAAGCAGGGCGAGTACGACCGCGCTCTGCGTCTGCTCACGCCGCTGACGGCGCGGTTCCCCCAGGATGTCGCCCTCCAGAAGGACCTGGGGCTGGCGCTGTTCCAGCTGGGCAGCTATGCGGAGGCGGCGCTGGTCTATCGCCGCGCGCTGGCTGCCGATCCGGACGATGCGGCGGCCCACTACAAGCTCAAGTGGTGCGACAAGCAGCTCCAGCGTATCCCGGAGGCGCGGCGCGAAGAGGCCATCGGGCGGTACCTGGCCGAAGACAAGCTGGCCCCGCTGTTGGTGCCCCGCTATCGGCGCGCCCATCCGCAGGATACGCTGGCCGCAGAGGGCATTCCAGTCCATAAGCTGCGCCTGCCCCGGCGCTGAAAATTCCTGAGTATTTCCGCCTGCAAAATCCGTAAGAAGGGTGGGAGCAAGAAGCATTGCGCGCCTAACCAAGATTGTGACTTCTTTCTCAAATGAGGCGCACTTCGGGTATAATAAGGGGACCGTATGCCCTTCTCTGGCGTCATCGCTGCTGGGAGGGCATCCATGCTAGCATCGGGCGATTTTGCGCCTTCTCTGGCAGCATCGGCCCATGGCTCCTGATTAGCACGCAATCCTGGCAAGTTCATGGATACTCTCCAAGCAAATACCCTGACCCAACGCGAGCGCGGCCGCCTGGCGCCGCGCCGGATCGCGGGCGCGCTCCGGGATAACATCTTCAGCGCCTTCGACGCCCTGCGGCAAAACTGGCTCCGTTCTCTCCTGACCATGACGGGCATCATCATCGGCGTGCTCTCTATCGTGACGCTGGTGGCGATCCTGCACGGTGTCAAGGCCGAGATCGCCCGGCAGGTCGAAGGATTGGGCGCGAATCTGGTGCTGGTCGTGCCGAGCAAGCTCGACGAGAACGGGCAGATGAACCCGGCGGCGATGATCGGCTTCTCGACCCTGACGCAGAAGGATGTGGATGCGCTCCAGCGCGTCCCCGGCGTGGCCAAACTCTCCCCGGTCTGTATCGTCTCCGGGACGGTGGATTTAAAGTCCGGCAAGAGCGCCAGCGCCTTTATCGTGGCGACCAATCGCGACGGCGTAATGATGAACCCCACGCCGCTAGCGGAAGGCCGCTACTTCGACGATACGGAGGGCAACGTCTGCGTGCTGGCTGACCGGCCCCGCCACGACCTGTTCGGCAATGGCCCGGCGGTGGGGCAGACCGTGCGCATCCGCAATAGAGAGTGGAAGGTCGTCGGCGTCCTGGGCAAGCCGGATAACGACGGCACGCTAAGCCACGCCATGCTCGGCCTCAACACGCTGATCTACCTGCCCATCTCCACGACGCGCCGACAACTGCCGGGCGGCCAGATTAACCGCATTGTCCTTAAGACCGACTACAGGCATCCCGCCGAGGAGATGATCACCGCTCTCAATACGGCCCTCCTCACCGCGCACCATGGCAAGGAAGATTTCGGCGTCATCACCCAGAAGAAGGGACTGGCGCTGGTGTTCAAGCTGCTCAACATGGCGGAGGCGCTGCTGGTGCTGATCGCGGCTATCTCGATGTTTGTGGCCGGGGTCGGCATCATGAATATTATGCTGGTCGCCGTCACCGAGCGCACCCACGAGATCGGCCTGCGCAAAGCGGTGGGCGCGCGCCGTGTGGACATCTTCGAGCAGTTCCTGACGGAAGCCATTGTGCTTGCGCTGGTGGGCGGCGGGGTTGGCCTGCTGCTCTCGCAGGCGATCTGCACGCTGATTGGCCGCTACTCGCCGCTGACGCCTCAGATCACCGCGGGCGTGGTAGGGATGGCGCTTGGCGTGTGTATTCTGGTGGGCCTCTTGTTCGGCGTCACGCCCGCCGTGCGTGCCGCCCGCCTCAACCCGATAGACGCGCTGCGGCATGAGTGATTCCTCCCCTGCTAGAAGGCATGGAGCTTGACGGTTTACAATTGCGGTACTTTTGTCTTCAGCTAAGGCACGGGGGCCTTCCGCGCCGCATTGGATAACGGAACGCTTTCCTCGGTTCCTCGTATTGAGCCTTGACTTAATGCTGTAATTCGCATATAATTTTGCCACTAAAAGCAGAATATGCCCCTGGACGGGCTGGACAGGATAATCAGGGGGCGACGAAGGAGGAACGGCATCACCATGAGTAAGAGCCGGACAGGGCTGTGGTGGCCCAACAGAGTAATACGGGGAGCGCGTTGGCTCCCTCTCTTGGCGATTCTAGGGCTGCTGCTGCCTGCACGCGCCGCACACGCAGCCGAGGCCGTACGATTGCCAACGTTCGGGTCATCGGAGATGACGCTGATCTGGGTTGTGCTGGCCTCAGGAATCCTTTCGGTGTTGATGGGTTGGGTCTGGTACCGGCAGGTTGCCAGCCAGAGCGCCGGCACTCCCCGGATGGAAGAGGTTGGCCGGGCTATCCGCGACGGCGCGCTGGCCTATCTGCGCCAGCAGGTCCGGACTATGGTCGTGCTGGTTGTGCTGCTGGCCATCGGGCTCTATTTTCTCTATCAGGGGCAGACGGCGCTGGGCTATGGCGTTCGCGAAGCGATAGGCGTCGCCCTCTTCTTCATTCTCGGCGTTGCCGCCTCCTATGGCGCCGGCTACATCGGCATGGGCATGGCCACCATCGGCAACCAGCGCACCGCCAACCAGGCGCGCACTACCTTTAAGGGCGCGCTGGAGACCGCGTTCCGGGCGGGCGCCGTCTCCGGCATGATGACCGTCGGCCTGGGACTGATCGGGGCGTGCCTGGTCTTTCTCATCTATCGAGAAAAGGCTATGCTGATTCTGGTCGGCTTTGGGTTTGGCGGCTCGCTGGCGGCGCTGTTCATGCGCGTGGGCGGCGGCATCTTCACCAAAGCCGCCGACGTGGGCGCGGACCTGGTGGGCAAGGTGGAGGCCGGCATCCCGGAAGACGACCCGCGCAACCCCGCCACCATCGCCGATAACGTCGGCGACAACGTGGGCGACTGCGCCGGTATGGCCGCCGATGTCTTCGAGAGTTACGAGGTGACCCTGGTGGCCGCCATCATCCTCGGCGCCGCCATCATCCCCATGTCCCTCTGGGAGAGCGATCCCGTCCTGGGCCAGAGCGCCCTGCAACTGGTCATGTATCCGCTCATCGTGCGCGCCGTCGGCGTCATCGCCTCCATTGTGGGCGTCTTTGCCGTTCGCGGCGAGGACCGGGAAAACCTGGATCCGATGCAGCCGATCAACCGAGGCTTCTGGGTTTCGGCGGCGCTGGCAACGGTGCTGTTCGGCTTGGCCTCCGCCTGGTATTTCCGCCACGGGGTCGAGGTGCCCGCCTCGGATGGCAGCGGCAATATCCGCTATAGCTGGGTGCCCTTCTTTATCTGCAACCTCGCCGGGATCATCCTGGCCGTCGTCATCGGCAAGCTGACCGAGTACTTTACCTCCACGCAAAGGAAGCCCGTCACCGAGATCGCCTATAGCTCGAAGACCGGCCCGGCGACCATGATCATTTCCGGCTTCTCCTTCGGCCTGGAAAGCTCGGTCTGGAGCGTGGTCGCCATCGCCCTCACGCTGCTGGTGGCGCTGGTCGTATTTACGGGCAACGCGCTGCTGGCGGCCTACGGCATCGCGCTGGCGGGCCTGGGCCTGCTGACGACGACCGGCTACATCCTGGCCATGGATACCTTCGGCCCCATCACGGATAATGCTAACGGGATTTTTGAGATGTCGGGCGTGCTGGAGGAGGATCGCGAGCACGGACATGGGACAACGGAAAGCGGCCTCTCCGGCGACCGCATTGTGGGCCGCCTGGACGCCGTCGGCAACACGACCAAGGCGCTGACGAAGGGCTTTGCCATCGCCACCGCCGTCATCGCCGCCGTGGCGCTGTTCCGCTCGTTCATGACCGACGCGCAGCTGCTGCCGCCCACCGACCCGGCGATTCTGGCCGCCGAAACGGCCAAGGGCCGTATCTTCGGCATCCCGCTCAACGTGCCGGAGGTCTTCATCGGCCTGCTGATCGGGGGCGCGGCGCCGTTCCTGTTCTCCTCCTTTGCCATCAACGCGGTCGGGCGCGCGGCCTTCTATCTCATTGAGGAGGTACGCCGCCAGTTCCGCGCCGATCCGGGGATCATGGCGGGCACGAGCAAGCCCGATTATGCCCGCTGTGTGGCCATCTCCACGGCGGCGGCACAGAAGGAGCTGCTCGGCCCCGGCATCCTGGCTATCGCGCTGCCGATCCTGGTCGGCTTCGGATTGGGCTTCCGTCGGCCCGATGTGGGCGCGGCGGCGCTGGGCGGCTACCTGGCGGGCGCGATCATCAGCGGACAGTTGATGGCCGTGCTGCTGTCCAACGCCGGCGGCGCCTGGGACAACGCGAAGAAGAAGATCGAGGACGGCCTGTTTGGAGGCAAGGGGACGGAAAACCACAAGGCGGGCGTCATCTGCGACACCGTCGGCGACCCCTTCAAGGATACGGCAGGCCCCGCGCTCAACCCGCTCATCAAAGTCATGAACCTGACGGGCATCCTGCTCGCGGGCATCGTGATCCAACCCATCGGTCTCTCGGCGCGCGTTATCGTCGTGGTGGTCGCGGCGCTATTCCTGGCCGGCGCGATCATCTTCAGCAAGCGCGGCTCCATTGTGGATCAGGAGCAGGAGGCGGAACCGCCCTCCATGGGAGCGCCGCCGCGCGAGCCGGAAACCATCGTCTCCGGGCAGTAGGCTGCCAAAGGCTGCCAAAGTTTGAGGCCAGTGCTGAATTGCACTGGCCTCATTTGCTTTGGAACGGTAGCTTCTGGCAGCCCACCCCTAAGGAGTAGGCTGCGGACGGCAAGCCCCATAAATGGGGCTGCCAGAGGGGGGGGCCGTTCCCTGCTAGGGCTACCAGAAGGGAGGTTAGCCCCCTTCAGGGGGCTTGCCGCCTACAGCCCGGTCCTTTAGGGCCGGGCGAAGTCTCCCGTTTACTGTGAATTATCCACGCGATGCCGACGCCCCACGTTACCGCTTTGTACCTCCTTGCGGAAGTCATACATGCCCGGATGCACCTCTTTGGCCGGGCCGGGCGCGCTGTTCGTGCCGGTAAAAGCCTTCCAGCCAATAAATGCCAGCGCCAGCACGCCGACCAGAATCGCCACGGGCAACGCCCAGGAAGGAAGCTCCTTACGCACTCCGTTTGACGCCATTCCCTCTCTCCTTTGAGCTCTCTGCGTTAATCAGGCAGTGGACGCATTGCCTTTCAGTTGCGCAATCCCCAGGAACCGTCGGAGTTTTTGTAGGGGATGCCCCAGAGCTCATCCCGGTTCTGGTAAGGCCCGGAGTCCGTGATGATCCAATCCAGGAGTGGCTTGCCGTCAAGCGCATAACCGCCTAGCTGCCTGCCGTTGGCGTCGAGGTTCGGCTTGGTATGGACCAGTTTGGCGTGGCCGTCGGCGTAAGTAGAGTTGACAGTGCCGCTATGTCGGGCCTGGATGGGCGAGTCGAAGAGGCTGAAGTCGGCGGTGCCGCCCGGCAGCGTCACGTTGGCGTCCGAGAAGGCGCTGGTCTCCACGGGGTATTCAACCTCGGCCATCCTCTTCACGGGGCGATCCGTTTCGGGGCCAAAAATCGGGTTGGGGTCACCGTCATCAATCAGAGCGTAGTTGGCCTGGTAGCTGACAAACTGCACCGGCGGCGCGGCGGAGCAGGGCGGCGGCAGGCTGATGACGCTCATGGCCAGCGGGAAATCCAGCGGGGAGCCGTCCGAAGGGCAGCGCAGCATCTGCGCGTTCTTCTGATAAGGCGTGAGCTCCTGGTAGGAGGTCATAATGCAGGGGTTGCCGTTGGACTCGTTGCTCAGATAGATGTTGATGGGGAACGTCTCGTCATAGTCCTGCACGTACAGGACCAGGGCTGTTCCCGCCTGCTTGAGATTACTCAGGCACGAGATCGCGCGCGCCTTTTCGCGGGCCTGTGCGAAGACCGGGAAGAGGATCGCCGCCAGGATGGCGATAATGGCGATCACGACGAGCAACTCGATAAGCGTAAAGCCCTTCCGATGATGAAACATGTTACGTCCTCCTGTGGGTAAGGCAGGCGCCACGGAGAATGGGATTACCGCAGCGGCCCCTAAAGCCTTTTCCCTTTCTGACGAGATGCCCCTCTGCTTAAGCGACCAGCACCCGAGCCTGACGGGCGCAGCGCTTTATTCGCCCACCACCAACCGTATTCCTGCTTATTCCGGCGGTACATATTACTCTACGTGCAGGTCAATCGCCGAAAAATGCTCGTGCTCGTGCTCCTCATGCGTGTTCTCGCTCTGGACGCGGATCAGATAGTCGCCCGGCTCCGTCACTTTGTAGCGCAGCGCGCCGGTGGCGGCGGCGTCGGGCGCAAAGTCCATCACAAAGCTGTTGTCCACTACGCCCGCTGGCCCCGCTGGATCCGGGACGGGCTTCTGGCCCAATTGCTGCTCCCGGACGATGAAGAAATGGATGGTGACGTTCTTCATGGTGCCGTGCGGGAAGGCGCTCTTCATGCGCCAGGCGATGCGGAGGATATCGCCCACCCTGGCCTTGACCACAGGGCGCGGGTTCAGGCCACCGATGGGCGGGGTCGTATCCATGAAAGTCTCGGCCTGTCCCTGCGGGGATTGCACGCGCAGCAGGATGTCGAAATGTTCCGCTCCCGCAGGGCGCGGCAGCAGCGCCGCCGCCACCGCCAGCGCACCCACCGCCAGCGCAATCCGTTTCCCGGCACGTTTCATGTCTCTGTCCTTTCGTCATAACGGCAATTGCAGTCACTTATAGCCTAACACCAACGCCCGCTCGCGTCAAGTAGCGGCGACAGGATTCGGCCGTGCCGATGGGGAATCAAGTCCGGGAAGAATGCGTACTTGCCGGGAGGTCCGCCGCTTGAAACAGTCTCTTGCTCGCCATTGGCGCTTTGCCGCGCTGCTTGCGCTCACATCGGTCGGGATGGCATCTGGTACTGCCGCGCCTCTGCCGGGGGATGAGCTTGGCAAAGCGACGGCAGCCCTGAAGAGCGCGACCGTCCTGCCTGCCAACGAATTGGCGGAAGCGCGCGCCGCCCTGACCCGCGCCGCCGATGCCATCCTGCGCCATCAGCAGCCCGACGGGGCCATCGTCATGGGGGAGACGACGCGCCCTCCGCTGCGCGTCTCGCCCTATTTTGCCAACCTGGCCGCCCTGGGCCTGGCGCGCGCATATCACATTACGCGCGACATACGCCACTTGCAGGCCGCCCGCCGCTGGCTGGATTGGTATATCGCTCACCTGAATCCCGACGCCACGATCTACGACTATACCGGCACGCCACAGTCCTGGGTCTCTACCGGCATTGCCGACTCGACCGACTCGTATGCGGCAACATTCCTGGACGCGGCCTGGGAGGTCTACCGCGCCACCGATGACGCAGCCTGGCGGCGCCAGACCTACGGCATGGTGGCGAGGGCCGTCGCCGCCATTCGCCTGACCCAGCAGCCGACAGGGCTGACGACCGCCAAACCCGATTATCCCGTGATCTATACGATGGATAACGCCGAGGTCTATCGCGGCTGGATGGCCGCCAAAGCGCTGGCCGGCACGGATTTCGACCACGCGCTCACCTACACGCGGCAGGCGGAGGCCAGCCTCAAGGCGATTCGGGAGCAGCTCTGGCGCGAAACCGATGCCGGGAACGGGCACTATCTTGTCGGCCTCCAGACCGATGGGGCGATTTTCGACACAAAGCAGCCGATGGTCTGGTATCCCGACGAGATGGCCCAGCTAATGGCTATCGCGTGGCTGCCGCCGGACGCGCGCCATCACGCCCTGTGGGGCCGCCTGCGCGGTCAGGTTTCCAAGCTTCCCAGGGCTGTCGCTACGGAAGGTGACCTGGAGCGGCTTGTCTGGTGGACGATGGCGGCACAGGCGGTGGAGGATAGCGACACCACGCGCGCTCTGCTGCCCCGCCTTATCGCCTTCGACGGAACGCTCAAGTCCGTGGATAACGTGGCGCTGTACGGGCATCTCTGCCGCGTGCTCGAAGTCACTCTCGTCCCGCACAAGCCCGTGTTTTGAGGCAGGCAAGGAGTGAGCCAGACCAAAGCCGGCTTCAGGCTAGAGGGAGTCGCCGTTACGATGTTTCGCCCTGAGCAGCGCGCGCAACTCCAGCAGGGGGCGGCGGAGTGGGGAATAGACCTGGATACGGTCGCGCTGGACCGCTTCGCCTGGTTTGCCGATCTGCTGGAGGAGGGCAACAAACGCCTCAACCTGACCCGCATCGCCCCGGAGGACATCGTCCCGCTGCACTTCCTCGACTCGCTGGCGCTTGCCGCCTTCTGGAAGCCGACGCCCGGCACGCGCCTGATAGATGTGGGCACGGGTGCAGGCTTCCCCGGAATGCCCCTAGCGATCACTTTTCCCGGCCTGGCGGTCACGCTGCTGGACGCCACGCGCAAGCGCCTTGCCTTTCTGGATGAGGTCATCGCGGAACTGGGGCTGGCGAACGTGCGGACTCTGCATGGCCGCGCCGAGGAGCTGGCGCGCGATCCGTCCCAGCGCGAGCGCTACGATGTCGTTACCGCCCGCGCCGTGGCGAAGATGCCCGTGCTGGCCGAATGGCTGCTGCCGCTGGCGCGCGTGGGCGGCCTTGCCGTCGCCTACAAGAGCCAGGAGGCCAACGCAGAAATCGCCTCGGCAGGGCCGGCCCTATCCGCCCAGGGTGGCCGGCTGGAGCGTGTCGCCGAGATTACGCTGCCCGGCACGGCTATTCTGCGCAAGCTCGTCTTCCTGCGCAAAGAGCGCTCCGTCCCGCTGCGAACCAGACCGCACGCCGTGCGCCGACCCAAACGCTGAGCGCACGCAGGGCGAGCGCGTGAACGTCCTTTAAGAACGGTTCCTATCAAGGTCCTGGGAGAATACATTCCATGCCCCTCTGCGCTTTCCTCCACCGGCTTGCGCGCTTGCCCTCCTGGCTCATGCTGGGCCTGTCTCTCACTGCAATGATGGGGTCCCCTCTGGCCGCATCCGGTACAACCGCAGTGCGAGCTACGGACTTTCTTAATTCCATCGGCACGAACTCCTCCATCTTTACGCGTGGAGAGGACCTTCCGAAGACCATCGAGTGCGCCCGGTACCTCGGCGTTCGCTGGTTCCGGGCAGGCGACGGCCCTGCTGTGCAGCCCTGCATTGACCTGCACCGACAGACCGGCGTTCGGTTCAGTTGGGGCCTGGGAAGCGGCGGCTCCGATATCGCGACGCTGATTGAAACGGGCCGGCAAATAGCGAAGGCTGGCGCTCTGCTGGCCTTTGAAGGGCCAAACGAGCCCAACAACTGGGGCATCACCTATCAAGGCGAGGCCGGCGGCAGGGATCAGAGCTGGGCGCCCGTCGCGAAGCTACAGCGCGATCTCTACCGGGCCGTCAAGGAGGATCCACTGCTGAAGCGGTTTCCGGTCTGGTCCGCCAGTGAAGTCGGCGCCGAAACGGACAACGTGGGCTTACAGTTCCTGACCATCCCGAAAGGCGCCGGCACCGTGATGCCGGAAGGCACGAAATATGCGGATTACGTCAACGTTCACAACTATATCTATCATCCGAACGCGCCGGGCCTGGAGGACAACAAGGCGTGGAACGCGGCCGATCCGACCTCCGCCTGCAAGGTGGACGGCTTGTTTGTCGAGCACGGTCGAACCTGGGCACGCCACTATTCCGGCTATTCGGAAGCCGACCTTATAAGGCTGCCCCGGGTTACTACCGAGACGGGAGCCGCTATTGGGGGGCCGGTCACGGAGGAGATTCATGCCCTTAATCTGCTGAGCATATACCTCGATCAGTTCAAGCGGGGCTGGAGTTACACAGCCATCTACCTATTAAGAGATCGGGTTGATGAGGCAGGCAATCAGCAGTTCGGGTTTTACCGGCCAGATTATACTCCGCGAAAAGCCGCCGTGTATCTGCATAATTTGACGACGATCCTGGCGGACGCGGGCTTTCTCAAGAGGCCGGGCAAGCTCGACTACTCGATCCCGCAAGAACCGACCACCGTGCATGATATGCTCTTGCAGAAGAGTGATGGCACGTTTGCATTGATCGTGTGGGGAGAACAGCTAAAGGGTTCCAATCGTGTCACCGTGAACTTGGGGCGCACGTTCCGGTCCCTCTCCGTGCATGATCCGACGATCGGCGTAGAGCCGATCCAGACTCACCGCGAGATACGCTCGCTCCCATTGACCATCAGCGATCACCCGGTAATTCTCGTCATTCCGCCCACAAAGTAAGCTCCAACTCTGGCCCGTATCCTCACTGCCAGACTAATAAGCTGGACAAACCTAGAGCTCCAGCATCTCTTGCATCTCCTCGCCGCGCCGCAGGGCGTTGACGAAGAGATGGGCCTGGCGCGTCGTCTCAGGTACGCGCGTCTTGCCTCGGCAGCGCAGGACCAGCGCGATGGCGCTCGGCAGATCGATCCGATGACCCACCGAGACGTAGACCGGCGCGGCCCCCAGGCGCATCCGTAGCGCCGCCCCGATGATTTCGCCCTTATCTACCAGCGGCGCCCAGGCCCCGATCTCGTCTGGGACCGAATCATGCCTGCCGACTAACAGGCTCTTGGCGACGCCGACGGTCGGCAGATCCAGCACCAGGCCCAGATGGCAGGCCAGCCCGAACCGGCGCGGATGGGCAAGGCCCTGCCCATCGGCGATCAGGGCCTCTGGGCGGCGCGTCAGGCGCGACCAGGCTTCGAGCAGCGGCGGGACTTCGCGAAAGGAAAGCAGTCCGGGAATATAGGGGAAGCGAGAGATGGTGGCGACGCCAGCGCGCTCCACCGGGGTCAGCTCCGGCAACTGGAGGATGACAAAGCCGGCGTAAACCGGGACAGAGGTCTGTTCGAGGGCGGACTCAAAGGAGATGTCGGAACCGGCGGCCAGGCGCACCGAATCCACGTCCAGCGGCTCCTGGCGCACCTGCCCGGCCAGTTCCCGCTGAATGCGCTTCGCCTGATCCTGCGTCACGTTCCAATCGTGTAGCGTTCGATATTCCATGCCGGTTCTCCCCCTCATTCTTCAGGGAAATACGTGGCAGGATGGGAACCGTTCCGTCCGGCCAGGCATGGGTTTCCTGCGGACGGAACGGCGGGGCTGGCGTAACCTAGGCGGCGTAAGGCACCGAGACCGAAACGGCACCGGTGCGCGACAGCGTGGCAGCCGGGGCGGCTTCGCACTCCTCGCGCAAGAACTGTCGGCAGAAGTCACTCAATTTCCCGATGGCAGCGCGCTGATCAGGGGAAAGCTCGCCAATACCCAGCACGGCTATATCCAGCAAGCCCATTGCCTCCTCCTGGGTCAGCCAGAGGCAACGTTCTTGTTTTCGCTCGTTCACAATACAGGCTCCTTCTCCGGGGGCAATACGACAGGCTGGCGACCACCGCCGCCCCTCCGACGACACAGGTCGCCTCACGGCCCACAGGGGGCGCGGTTGGGAAACGCTGCGTATGCTCCTGGTCCTTCACCGGGCGCAGCAGCGCTCTCCACCGTCCAGCAACGCACTACAGCCAAACTATTCCATGCGCCGCTCGGAATAGTCCCACGGGGATATGCGGGCTTTTCTGGCGCCTGCCCGCTTCCTAACGGAGAATCAGGGGCGCCCGGCTTAACCGGTGAGCGTCCAGTTCAGGCCGCCTTCGGGAACAAACTGGCGGAGGAAGCGTGCGCTCTCCGTGAGCTCGGCCAGGAGCTTGGTTTCGGTCTTGGTGGAGCCGGGGATGATCTCGGCGACGAGCCAGTGGCGCTCTACCGGCTTGAGGAAGGAGGCGAACGGCTGCTCGTGATGGTGCTCGTGGCTGTAGCGGATGGCCTCCAGCGCCTTCTCGATGTCCACATGACCGCGCTGATTATACTCCGGCGTGAAGGCCCAGTGGTGTGAGGCGTCCGGCGTGGTCTGCTGCAAGTGGATGACCTCTGCGACGGAGGCGAACCGGCGCAGCCAGGCCAGGTAGTCCAGGTCTTCGCCGTCCAGGCCGTAGTGCATGCCCGCTTGGTGCCCCACGTCCAGGGTCGGCAGTACCGGGATGCCGCCGGGATTGTCCTTGTTGACCGCGAGGACGAAATCCTGGCACTCCTGCAGCGTCCAGGGCTTTTCGCTAGGAATATACATCTGCTCCTGCATCAGCACGCGGACGCCCCGGCTTTTAAGTTCGTGGGAGAGGTCGCGGAACGTGGCGTAGAGCCGCTGGGTTGCCTCGGCGGTGAGCCTGGGATCGGCCAGGACTTCGCAGGAGAAGGCGTCCCAGTGGCCGCCGAGAGCGTCCGTTCCCATGGCGACCGCCAGTTCCGCCGCCTGGAGGATCCATTCCTTCATGCGCTGGCGCGGGCGCGGGTCGCTATGCGAGAGGCCGTGAAAGCGGTGCGTGGCGACGCCGGTATAGAGGTCGCAGATGGTCACGCCGTACTTTGCCGCCGCCTCGCGCGTGGCCTGCGCCTGCTCCAACTGGAAGGAGCGCTCGCCGGAAAAGAAGGGGTCGAGCACGTCGCCGCAAAACGAGTGGACGGTATAGCCGCATTCGCGCGTCAGGCGCATCCAGTTGTCGGGCTGCTCCCAGCGCCGGGTCAGAAACGCCCCATTGATGCCAATATCAAGCTGAACGTTGCGTGTGGACATAAGTTCCTTTCATGAAGTGACCTCACTCCCGGCCCGGCAGAATTGACATCAGGCGGCAACGACGGCCAGGCCCTCGCTGGCATTGGCGGCCTCCTCGATGAGATCGCCAAGCAGGGGCAGCATCTCCTCCAACTGCGGCCCCCGGTCGAACAGCCGGGCCACGAAGCCAACGCACGCCCCCACCAGGCCGCCGCGCCGCACCCCCCGACGCCGGGCCGTGCCCCATCGAAGGCTCCCACGTCGCGGAACGGTCGCGTAGTAGTTCCGGAGCATCTGCGTCTCCTCCGGCGTGAGAAAGCCGATCAGTCCCGACGCAGGGAGAAGCCAGGTCTCCATATTTTTGCCGCCAGTCAGCAGCTCGCCCAGCAGTTCCGCCGCGTCCTCCGCGCCCCGCCGACGCCGCAGGGCGGCAACGAAGCGCGGCAGGCCCCGCTCCAGGATCAGCGGATCCCCCAGGCAGCAGACCGCCTGAACAAAGGCGTTGCGCGCCTCCGAAAGGGTGAGCGTTCCCTCCTCTAAGGAGGTCACAATCGCTTCCGTCTCCGCTCCCTCGGCGATGGCGGCGAAGGCGGCGGGCTGGGTCGCGGAGCGGAGCGCCGGGCGCAGCGCCAGGTATCGCGCATAGTCGAAACGATAGAAATACCAGCAGACCGCCATGGGTCTCAGAGTTCCTTACGATATTTCAAGAAAGGCTTTTATCCGGCCCATTTATTGTCATTATCATTCATCGGCTGCCAATAACTCTTTGACTGCTTCCACGGCTTTCTTTCCGCTTGCGACGGGCTTTACAGGCGGCATCTTCTTGAGCCAGCTCCATTGCCGATGTGCATAGGCGCGCGTATGCTCCTGGATGGCGGCAATGATACCGGGCAAATCGCGCTTTGTGGGGCGCAGGCGGATAGGGGGCTGTGCGTGCGCTCGCTCCAGGAACTCGCGGTAGCCGTGCGTATGCCAGAGGGCATTTCGGTTCAGCCGTGCCGGGTCCCACAAACGGTAGCGCTCGGCGAGGCTGACGACCTCCTCGACCAATCCCGCCTCGATCATCGCCTCCACCGCCCGATCAATGCGGCGCATCACCGCGTCCAGGCTCGTCGCGGGACGGATGAAAGCCGCGCGGAAGAGCGGCGGCCCTTTGCCGCGCGCCCGATAGTTCGTCTCTTCCGCTAGCAACTCCTCGCCCACGTTCCAGTTCTCGACGACGCTCAAGACGTAAGAGCCAGTCCCACCGACCAGCACCGGCAGGCGGCCCCGTGCGTGGATTTCGGTGATGCGCCGGATCGCCAGTGCCTGGTACTCGGCCAGAGAGACCATCCGATCCGGTGGGCGCATGTCCAGGCAGTGATGCGGCACACGAAGCATGACCTCACGGCTGACCTTGCTGGTGCCAATGTTCATCCCGACATAGACCTGCCGTGAGTCGGCGCTCACGACCTCGATCTCCTGCCCCAGCGCCGCCGGCAGGCTCTCCGCTAGCTCCAACGAGAGGGCCGTCTTGCCAGAAGAAGTGGGACCGAAAATGACGAGCACGCGCGGGGCGTCGGGCGGCGGTTGGGGCTGAGGTGGCGGACGCTCCTCACGGCGCGGGCGTGCCGTCGCAACAGCCTGCCGGGTTCTGCGGTTGCGCGTCCGATTCATTCTTCCTCGGCGAACAGACTGCCCTGTTCCGTTTCCTGGCCTTGCGGTCGCCACTGGCAGCGCGCCATATCCACCCGGTCTTCCTCACCGGGCAGAAAGCGCACGCCTTCCTGCTCCAGCAGGCGCCGTTGCAGCTTTTTGAGATCCGGGTTGCGCTTGGCGATGGGCAGCGCGCCGCCCGCGCCCACGACACGCTGCCAGGGAACATCCTTGGGCGCGACGTGCATGGCCGCGCCCACCTGGCGGGCCGTCAGCGAAACGCCTTCGACCATCCCCGCTACCTGCCCATAGGTCACCACTTTGCCCGGCGGTACGCTGCGAACAAAGGCATAGACTGCCTCGAAATTATCCTGCTCTTCCATCACTTCTGCTTAAAAAATCACCTGGCGGCCTTCGCGGGCCGCCGTGTAGCAGCCCTCCAGCAGTTGAACCAGATGCCAGCCATCGTAGAGGGAGATGGTCGGAGTCGTGCCGTCCTTGATCGCCGAGATCCACTGATGCAGCGGCGAGGGCAGGGCCGGGGGCAGGTTGGTCGGCGAGATATAGCCCTGAATATCGCCCATGCGCAGCTTGTTGCTGATGAGCTGGATGCGCGGCCCGCCCGCCGCGCTCTCGATGCCCAGGTAGCCCTCCGTGCCGTAGATCTCCAGCGGGTTAGGGCCGTGCCGATGCACCCAGGAGACATCCAGGATGCCCAGGGCCTTATTGCGAAACTCAACGACGGCGACCATGTTATCGTCAATGTCGTAGGCGCTGCTGAAGTTGTTCATCTGCGCCACGACGGAGGCCGGCTCGCCCAGGAACCAGCGCATCACATCCACCCGATGGCAGCCCAGGTCAAAGAAGGCGCCGCCGCCGGCCTGCGCCTCATCCCCGAACCAGGCCGACCCGCCGGAAAACCACCGGTCCAGCGCGGCCATGTGGGCGATACGGGCGCGCATCAGGGTCACATCGCCCAGCAGGCCCTCGTCCAGCACCTTCTTCGCGAATAGGATCTCCGGGCGGGTGCGCGAGGGCAGCGAGATCATGAACCGGATGCCTGCATCCTCTACGGCCCGCACCACCTCATTGGCCTCAGCGGTCGTAATGGTCAGGGATTTCTCGGTGAAGATGTGCTTACCGTAGCGCGCCGCCATTATAAGAATGTCTTTATGCTCGCTGGTGGGCGCATTCACGACAACGCCCTCCACTTCGGGCAGCGCCAGTACGGCCTCCAGGCTGTTGTAGAAGGGCACGCCGCGCTTGGCGGCCTCCGCCTGGCCGCGCTCTGGGTCCTCATCCCAGATGGCGACGGTCTGGCAATCGGGATGATCCCGTACCTGATCGGCGTAACCGCGCGCATGAACGTGAGCGAAGGAGAGCAGGGCGATCCCTATTTTGCCATCGGTCATCGTGGCCAACTCCTTTTATGCGTGTTGGGATTTGGGTAGTGTACCCATAGAGAGTTGATACTTCGTCGCCGATGACCTTATCAACTCTGTAGAGGGACACTACCTGGGATTTGCGATATAGAGAGGATCGAGGCTGGCACTATTCTTCGCTGAGGGCCATGCAAACCCGAGCGATCCCGCAGGGCAATTCGGCAAAAGTACGTGCAAGTCCTGCCCGAAAAAAACAGACACACCCTCTTCCGTCAGGAACGCTCTTCCATCAGGAACGAGGATGTGTCGTCTTCAAGCCGCCTTGCCGTTTCCTTCTTCCGCCTTTGGGGAGGAAGCAACGGTCTGCCCTCTGCAAGCCGCCTTGCCGCAGCCGCCAGGCGGGTGGCCCGACGGTCCGGAATGGCGGAGGATCTTAGGTTTCGAGGCCGATATATTTACTGATGACCTGTATCTCCTTGGCGATGGCCAGGCGGATCGGCTCGTACTGCGCTTCGGGAATTTCCAGGAAATCCAGAACAATCGGGTCGGCGCTATTCCAGATGCCGGGCGGAGAGAAGCCCAGGTCCATTTCGTAGGCCAGGGCATTGCCGACATGCACGAACGCGGTCAGGGGATCGATCTCAAAGACATCCTCAAGCGGCGTATGGTGCTTGGAGATAGGCGCAAAGTAGAGCTCCGGCAGGCTCCAGCGCTCCGCCGCCAGAAGCCCGATCTCCTGATGCGTCAGCTCCAGCGTCTGCATTTCGGCTTCGTAATCGGAAATCTTCTCTAATTCGACCAGGCTATAGATCCGGTTGGCTTCAATCGGCAGGAACAGGGCCAGGGCGAGCTTGCCGATGTCATGCACCAGGCCGGCCACGAACGCCTCTTCGGCGTGCGGGCTGCGCTTGATGTGGGCCAGCACCTTGGCGGCGCTGGCGACGGCTAGGCTGTGCTTCCAGAACTCAACGACCCGAAAGCGCTTGCTGAACGGCTTGTTCATCAAGGCGGATTGGAAGGCTACCGTCAGGCAGATGGACCGGATGGTATTGGCGCCAAGCTGCACGAGCGCGCGCTGGAGCGTCGTGATCTGGCCGTGCCCGCCAAAATAGGGGGAATTGGCCGTGCGCAGGACTTTGGCGGCCATTGCCGCATCCTGAGAGATGATCCGCTCATAGTCGCGGGCGTTGGCGTTCGGATTTTCCGTCAGGCGTAGCAATTGAGAGGCCACGTTAGGCAAAATAGGCAGCGTGGTCGCCCGCGCCAGCTTGACCTCGATAGCTTTCAGGTCCATACGAATTGAAGCCCTCCGTCTGCCTATCATATCGGCAAAACGGAGGGCCGGGTTTAGGTGCGCGCAGGGGCAATGCGCCTACTTCCTGGCCTTGCTGCCGGTGAGAACACGGATGGACTGGATGCGGTCGCCTTGGCGGATCTTATCCACCACGTCCATCCCCTTGACGACTCGGCCAAACACGCAGTACTTGTAGTCCAGGGGGTGGTTGTCGTTGAGGTTGATAAAGAACTGGCTGTCGCCGCTGTTGGGGTCCATGGAGCGGGCCAGGCCTAATGTCCCGTGCAAATGGGGGCGATTGGCCTCCAGCGGCACGGTCTTGCCCGAACCGCCTGCGCCCAGGCCGAACCGGGGGCCGACCTCGGTATCAGGGATGTCGGCCAGCAGGGCGCCGTTGACGGATTTAGACTTCGGATCGCCGGCCTGCACCACAAATTTCGACACCACCCGATGGAACAGAACGCGGTCGTAAAACTTCTTATTTACCAGGTCGAGGAAGTGAGCCACCGTTTTGGGGGCATCTTTGGGGAAGAGCTCAAGAACGACGGTGCCGCGCTTCTCGATAACCATGCTCACGCGTGGGTTGGCCGCATGGGAAGCCGGCGGTTTGGCTGCCGGAGCGCCCTGGGCGGCAACGGCCAGCGCGATAGCTGTTGCCGCAGCGGAAAAAAGCTGTCGAAACATGCGGTGATCTACTCCTTTAGTCGAATCGTTTTCTAGGGCACACTCAGGCGCGTAATGCGGTCGCCCTGCTGGATTTTGGAGGCGATATCCTCCCCGGCGACAATGCGGCCGAACACGCAGTAGCCTGAATCTAGCCGTGCGTTATTCGCCAGGTTGATATAGAACTGGCTGTCGCCGGTGTCCGGGTCCTGCGAGCGCGCCAGGCCGAGCGTGTAGGGCAGGTGCGGCAGGTGGGCTTCCAGCGGCACGGTCTTGCCGGACCCGCCGGAGCCCAGGCCGAACTTCATCGGAACGTCGTCGGGGCTGGTGGCGGCCAACTCCGCGCCGTCCACGCTTTTTGAGTTGGGATCGCCGGCCTGCGCGACGAAGCCGGGCACGACGCGGTGGAACTTGATGCCGTCATAGAAATGCCGCTTGCACAGGTCTACGAAGTGGGCGACGGTCTTGGGCGCAGCCTTCGGATAGAGCTCCAGGGTCAGTGTGCCCCGGTTCTCGACGCTGAGCGTGGCGCGGACCGCGCCCGCCTTATACTTGTCAAAAGCCTGAGCGCGCTCGGGATTGAAGGCGCTTGGTTTGGGCGCGGGCGGCTGCGAGGCGGCGCTGGATTGGCTCTCGGCCTCCTCTTTGGGGGCAAAGGTTCTCCCATCGTTGGGACGCGATAAGGTCGCCAGCGCCATGATCAGAATGGCGACGCCGATGAGCGCGCCAAAGGCAAACAGAGGACGCATAAGCACAAATTCTCCAAACTATCAGGATTATAGGGATAACGACGAGCCGAGCAAGCCCGTCTTCTTTTCTAACAAGCCGTCTTCTTTTCTAGAGGGTGTTATGCACTTTGGTAATCCCTCCCAACGGTGTTGACGTATCTCCTCAGCAGCAGGCTGCGTGAGATTGATCCACACGGCTGGGAGTGTCTACCTGCCCTTTTTTGCCTGCTTCGAGAGAGGACTTGGAGGCTGATGACCGCTTGGTGCTCGCTAAAAAGCGAGCACCAAGCCTCTAATGAGCGGCTGGCCTATCTCCTCAAGAGGACCCAAGT
>Ga0070741_10001709_pt1 | contig 64020 bp, 70 predicted proteins | sample Coa_R1_4_FD_66440 | JGI IMG/M metagenome (GOLD analysis project Ga0070741, IMG submission 66440) | Surface soil microbial communities from Centralia Pennsylvania, which are recovering from an underground coalmine fire - Coalmine... | ecosystem: Environmental > Terrestrial > Soil > Unclassified ...
TCGCGCAGCGCGCGCTGCTCGAGGACCGCGTGGTCGTCGCGTCTGAGGGAGTCAACGAGGCCGTGCCCTCCGAATACGCCCAGTTACTGGGTGTAACAACGCTGGTCTGCACCCCGCTCAGCGCCGCTGGCCGTGCCTACGGGGTTATCTGCGCAGACCGCGGAGGCGGTCGCTTCGAGCTGTCGGACGGCGAGCGCCATCTGCTTTGGACGCTCGGAAAGACCGCCGCGCTGGTGGCGGCCGCTCGCAACGTGACGCGCCAGCAGGAACGGACCCGGAGGATGGGAGAACGACTGTCACTGGCACGCGAAATTCACGAGCGCGTTTTGCAACGGCTCTTCGGGGTCTCGCTGGCTCTCGGCGCCGAACAGCCGCTGGATCGAGTGGAGCGTGAACGCTGCCGCGTCGAGATGCAGGAGGCGATCGGCGATCTACGGCGCGCGCTCGAGCGCCCGCTGGCGCCGCTACCGCCCGAGACGGAGACGACCCTCATCGGCGAGCTTGAGCGCATCCGCCGCTCGCCGGGGATGTCGGTCGAGGTGGACTGGCGCGGCGATTTCACCGTTCCGGCCGACGTCGAGCCGCTGGCTCAGTCGGTGCTGGCCGAGGCGCTGCGAAACATCAGCAAGCACGCGGAACCATCCCGGGTAGAAGTGACGGTCGCTCGTGGCGCCGACACCTTCACGCTGGAGGTTCGAAACGACGGGGCCCGCAAGGACGAGGACGCCCCACCGGGGATGGGTCTTCGCCTGGCCACGTTTGAGGCGCTCCAGCAAGGAGGCACCGTCGAATCCGGCCCCACCGGAGATGGTGGCTGGCGCGTACGGCTGCTGGTACCGCTCGGTACCGGGGAGGACGATGAGCGCTAGACCGGCCCACAAAGCAGAGGGGCGCCGTCTGCGCGTGTTGGTTGTCGACGACCATGACGTCGTCCACTGGGGTTTCCGCGTGCTGCTCGGGGAGCAGCCGTGGGTCGAGCGGTGTCTCGCTGCCCGCACGGGCGAGGAAGCGCTCGATCTGGTGCGGCGCTTTGAGCCCGACGTGGCCCTGATCGACCTCTTCGTGGGCCGAGAGTCCGGCGTCGACGTCTGCCAGGCCGTCCGGCGTGCGTCGCCCGGGACGCGCGTGCTTTTGATCTCCGGGGCAGGACGCATGTCCCCGGCCGCCGCTCGAGCAGCCGGGGCCTCGGGATTCGTCTCAAAGGATCTCGAAGCGCGGGAGGTGACGAGCGCAGTACGGATGGTGGGGATGGGAATGACGCTTTTCCCACCCAAGTCAGACCAGCCCGCGCCGCCCCTGACGGATCGCGAGCGCGAGGTGCTTGCGCTGATCGCCGCAGGCTCCACGAACCGTGAGATCGCCGAGCGGCTGTATCTATCGCCGCACACCGTCAAGGAGCACACCAGCGCGCTGTACCGAAAGCTTCACGCCCGCAACCGAGCCGAGGCAGTGCAGCGGGCGCAGCGGGTGGGGTTGATCGGGTAGCGGATCTGCCCCAATTGGCCTACACCCGCGCATTGACCGCGCAATAGGTGGGCTGGATACTTACCTCACTGCTGAGCGCGAGGGGGTTTTCATTCCCGAAGGCAAGGAATATCGACGGAAGCTGCGCCGCGGATCCAGCAAGCGCGTCCTTGCCGCGACCGGGGTGGCGGCGACCGTCGCGGCGGGGGGATTCGCGGCGGGACCAGCCGCCGCGAGCGGACCGCCAACGATCTTCGCGTGCTACTCCGATAAGACCAAAGCTCTGTACTACTCCAGCCCGCACGCGCTGTGCAAACCCGGTTTCACGCGGCTGGGGTGGAACGCTGAGGGGCCGCAGGGGCAGCAAGGAGCCCAGGGCGCCAAGGGAGCTCAAGGTCTGCAGGGTCCTCAAGGCCCGCAGGGAGTCCAGGGAAGCCAGGGTGCCCAGGGAATCCAGGGTTCGGGCAGCCAGGGCACTCAAGGCCCTCAAGGCGCCCCCGGGGTCCAGGGCACGCAAGGCGTACAGGGCGCTCAAGGCGCGCAGGGAGTCCAGGGGCCGCAAGGAGGACAAGGCGCGCAAGGCGCTCAGGGTCCAGCCGGTGCGGTGGCCGGGTACGTCAAGTACAAGGCCAATGTGTCCCTGACGAAGTCGACCAATACAGTCGTCGACTCGCTCAAGCCCTTTCAGAAGGCAGACTACGAGGTCGTCGCGACAGCTACGGTATCGACGCTCGGGCATGCGTTGTGCCTCGCCGAAACGATCAATTCGATTGGTAGCTCGTCGGGCAGAACGGAGGCGATGTTCGACGGCCACGCGGGAGAAGACCCGATCGCCACAAACGGGATCCTGCCTGGAGGCCCCGCCAGTCCGATCGAGGAGATCTGCAGAGTCGGTAGCTACGCGGGATCAACCAAAGGGAAGGTCGTCACGACCAATCTGACGGCCGTCCAGCTGTCGGTCGGAAATCACGAGTTCACGCCGCTGAAGCCGGCCAACAGGTTCTCGCGTCACGGGCTCCGAGGGCTCAACCCGAAGTAGGCCGACCGGCGAGGATCAGCTGGCGACTCGGCCCCTGACGGTTGTGACCGGCTCCTGACGGTTGTGACTTGACACCGGCGTGCAAGACCGAGTTAGATATATAACCCAAACCAGCGCTCTGAAACGGAATCAGGGTGCCCATCAGGGGGTTTCACATTCCCGAAGGCAAGAAGTACCGGGGAAAGCGCCGCCGCCCGCGCGGCAAGCGCGCGCTTGCCGCAACCGGACTGGCCGCGACGATGGCGGCGACGGGGCTCGCGGCCGCCCCGGCGAGCGCGAGTGGGTCGAGCACGATCTACGCGTGTTATTCGGACAAGACGAAGGCGCTGTACTACTCGAAGCCGAGCGCCAAGTGCGGCACCGGGTTCACGCGTATCTCATGGAACACGCAAGGGCCGCAGGGTCCGCAGGGCGCTCGCGGCGCGCAAGGTGCCCAGGGGCATCAGGGCGCCCAAGGTGCAGCGGGTGCGGTGGCCGGTTACACCAAGCGCAATGACGGTTCGTTTCCTTTGTCCGCCACCTCCTCCTCACGCGGCATTTCTAAGGTTGTTGCGAGCGTGATTCCGACCGCCTCGGCGAGCTACGCGGTCAATGGGATGGCCGTCGGAACGCCAGGGTCGAAGGGTGACTTCGTGTGCGTCGACAAGGCCTTTAACGCAAACAAGGTGCTCCTGGGTTCAACGGATGAGGCAAGCACGACCTTCGGCGGGTTTACGACGCTCGCTACGAACGGCATCCTGCACGGCGGCCTCAGCAGCCCAATAGAGGAAATTTGCAAGACGCTCGCCACCACCAAGAACGGGAAGGTGACGCGGGCTGCGCTCACGGCGGTGCAGCTGTCAACAGGACACGGGGGCAATGCGCCGCTCCGACGGCCACGCAACCGCATCTCGGGTCCGAAGTAGCGCAGGACAAACTGAACGCAGACTGGGGTTCCGATTCCCGAAGGCAAGAAATACTCGGGAAAGCGCCGGCGCGCCGGCCGGCGCGCGCTCGCGGCAACGGGGCTCGCGGCGACGATCGCCGCAGCCGGGATGGCGGCTGCGCCAGCGGGCGCTGCCACCTCGGGCAAGATCTACGCCTGCTATTCGGATAAGACCAAGGCGCTTTATTACGCGACGAGTACGAAGTGCAAGACAGGCTTCACCTCGATTTCGTGGAATCAACAAGGGCCCCAGGGTGCTCAGGGCGCCAAAGGCGCACAGGGCTCGCAAGGTTCTCAGGGGCCGCAAGGCGTCCAGGGATCACAGGGGGCCCAAGGGACGCAAGGAGCCCAGGGCGGACAGGGCTCACAGGGTCCTCAAGGAAGTGCGGGCGCTCGGGGTCCCGCGGGTGGGGGAGCCGGCTACAGCGACTACCACTACAACAAGTTGCTGACGAAATCGGTGCCTGCCGTGGTTGCGAGCGTGACCCCGGCTTCTCCTGGCTATTACGCGGTCGAGGGCACGGCCCTAGCCTCCCAGAGCGGAGCGGCTCAAAGCGTGTTCTGTCACGACGGGGTAGTCAACTCGAAGGGCTCGCAAATCGGGCGGGGCACCGTGTCCGCGGCTGACCGGTTGGGGTCCGGACACGCGACGCTAGCCACCACGGGAATCCTCGAAGTCACAAAGAGCAACAAGACGATCATCGAGGCCTGCTCGACGCGCGCCCACAATGCATATGCCTGGCAGGCAGCGCTCACAGCGGTGCAACTCAACAGCGCGAACGGCGCGTCCGCGGCGTCTCCCTTCAAGCCGAGCAACCGAATCGTGATCCCGCATAAGTTGCGCGAGGCGACCGAACGCCCGGCCCAGCCTGGCCGCTAACACAGCAGTGGCCCGCCCTGCCGCGGGCCGTCCTTGACTGCGAGCAGATTGCACTGCACGTAGGGGATGTCCATCTCCTCGTGCCCCTCGGTCGGATAGAAGGTCCGAAGGTGGCTGACCTGAAGGCGCGCTACAAGGTCCGGAACCGCATCATGCAGCGCGCTTTGGGTGAAGTACATGAAGCTGTTCTCGTTGTAGAAGGCCGTGTGGCTGGGGTCCTGAAACGCTCCGCGGCCGTCGGTTGATGGCGTCTGGGTGAGGATCAGTCCCGCATGCGCGAGCACCCGATAAATCTCATTGAAGAACTCCGCTCGCCTGGGCATCCGCTGTAGCACGTCGTAGGCCTTGATCACCCCGACGGAGTCGGCATCGGCCTCGATGCGTGGATCCTCGGGATCCACCAAGACGTCTTCGTAGAGCTCGTCAGGCTCGTCACCGATCCAGATCGGCGTCCTTAGGCGTAAACAACGCAGACCCCTTCTCCGGGCCCACGCGAGCGCCAGATCCTCGATGAATTGCCGGTAGTAGACGACAGTCTGCTCCTGGATCGCGTCGTTGATCCGCTGTTCGCGCTGCGTGTTGTCACTATGGACACGCTGGAAATAGAGGCAGCGCTTGATCTGGCGAAACTCTCCCTCCAGGTACAGCCGCGACATCAGCTCCTGGTCGTCGAGGTACTCGAGCTTGGCGTTGTAGCCGCCCGTTTTGTCGTACGCCGAGCGTCTGAAGGCACGCACGTGGTTGGGCGCGTACCAGATGTAGCCCACGTTGTGCGGTGTGGGCGTGAGCGAGTGACAACGGTCGTACTCCTGGCCGTCGATCGTCCCTCGGGTGTAGACCCAGCCGTAGCCCTCGTCAAAACGCTCGAAGTTGGGTGACCCGTCGGCGTTTATCTGCGCGAAGTCCGAGTAGGCGAAGACAGTCTCATGGTCTTCGAAGGCGTCGATGACCGCCGCGAGACAGCCTCTGCTGAGCAGGTCGTCGTGGTCGAGTTCCACCAGAATCTCGCCCGAGGTGAGCTCGCAGGTGGCGCGCTTCAGCGCCCCGACGCCACGCGCTCCCGCGGGAGCGCGGGTGACTTTGACCCGTTCGTCGTCGCTGGGCGGCTTCCACGGTGGCGCTCTGCGGTTAAGCAGCACGATCCACTCCCAGTCGTCGAACGATTGCTCGCGCAGCGACTGATACGCCGCATTGAGATAGCGGGTGTCGTGGCTGGGGGTGAAGACCGAAACCCGCATGCTCATCGTTTCGGAAGGCCGGCGCGTAGAGGAGCGGGGACTTGTTCGCGGAGCGACGGGTCGAGCTTCAGGGCCTGAGCGAGGTCTGCAACCGCCTGGCGATGGAGGGCTTTAGTCGCGGCCTCGAGCAGACCGAGGTTCAGATAAGCGGTGGGGGAGTCGGGCTTGAGGTGGATGATGCGCCGGTAGTAGAAGATCGCCAGGGGAGCGTTGCGCTTGGCGAAGATCTCCGCCTGGTTGAAGAGCGCCGGCACGTAGTTGCGGTCAACCGCGATCGCGTGAAGGTAGTTGCGTGCCGCCTGGCGGGTCTTGCCCTGCCGCTGATAGGCGACGCCCAGGTCGTAGTAGGCGACTGGACTATGGGGATTCTTTGTTACCGCTTGCTCCAGCAGTTGCTCCGCCGCGCCGGGATTTCCCTTACCCAGCAGCGTGACGCTTGCGCCGACGAGCGTCGCGTAGCTCGCGTGGGCGTCCGGATTGCCGCTGTTCTTATGCCCGCCTCCACATGCTGTTACTCCCATCGCGATGAAAACGCCAACGACCACGGCGGCGAGCGGACGCATGCTGTACGCATGGCGCCCACCTCCAACCTGCACTGCCCTCACCGCTGCCAGGATATCCGCGCGCTACATTTCGCGCGTGGCTGACTCGGAGGGGGCCAGATCCCGGCGCCGCACCGTCCGCCAGGCGTTCATCGTCTCACCCGCGCGCAGCGGTTCGACGCTACTGCGCTATCTACTCGACAGCCACCCTGAAGTCGTCAGCCCGCCGGAGCTGAACCTCTCTGCGCTGCTGGCGCACTTGGTCGAGGTCTGGAGCAACACCGAGCTCGCACTTGGCGCGGCGAAACCCGATTCCAAAGGTGTCCCGCCGCCGCCGTCGGATGCGGTCTACAAGCGAGCTCGTAGAGCGGTTGACGAAATCATGAGGCGCTACGCGCGCGAGGCCGGCGCGTCTGTCTACTGCGACAAGTCGCTGACTACGGTGGATCAGCTTCAGACCGTTAGCCGCTGTTATCCCAAGGCGCCGTTGATCTTCCTGTACCGCTATCCGCTGGACGTGATCGCGTCGGGACTCGAGGCGTCGCGGTGGGGTTTCAATGCCTTTGGCTTTCTGCCGTACGTCAACGCGATGCCGGGCAACTTCGTCGCCGCGCTGGCCAACTTCTGGATCGACAAGGTGTCGAAGATGCTCGAGTTCGAGCGCACCTTCGAAGGAGCCCGCGCACGGATCTATTACGAGCTTCTGTGCGACGACCCTGCCGACACGCTGTCGGGTCTGTTCGAGCTACTAGACGTGGCGGCGGATGAGACGGTCATCGAACGCACCTTCTCGAGCGACCACGGACGGGGGCCCGGCGACTACAAGATCGACTACACCGGTTCGATCTCGGTGGAGTCGATCGGACGGGGGTCGGGGCTCCCCGAGCACCTCGCGCCCCAGCAGGTGGAGCGGATGAATGAGCTGCTGGCTGAGCTCGACTATCCCGACCTCGCCGCCGCCTGGCGCGGGGACCTGGCGGCGCTGCTGGGACTCAAGCAGGCCTCGAAGCCAGTCGCCGACGGACGCCAGATCGCCGAGGCGATCGTACAGCTGCTGTCCGGGCCCGGCGACGGTGAGCTGCTGGAGATTCATCGTGAGGCGCTGCCGTTCGAACTGGTGATCGCGCGCGCCGGCCGCGGCGAGCCGGGTCGCGTTTTGATCGACCGCGACTCAGACGCGGCGGTCCTCAACGGCGCTCCAGGAAAGCCGGAGAGCAGTCGCCCTCGGGTGCGATGCCTGGGGGACGTGGTGCTTCGTGTGGCCTCGGGGCAGACCACGTTCGGTAAGGCTGTTCACGACGGCGAGATCCGCGTTGAAGGTGAGAGCGTCGACGACCAAGACGGAGAGGGTCGACGGCCGCACGAGGTTTTGGCCGCGCTCTCCGCGCTGATCCGCGCCCACGTCTGATCAGGGCAGCGTGTACTACCTCGACTTCCTGCGCGGACTACATGAGCGCCTGACGCCGAGAACCTATCTGGAAATTGGAGTGGCGCAGGGCCATAGCCTTGCGCTCAGCCACTGTCGCAGCATCGGTATCGATCCGGAGTTCGCGGTGAATCAGCAGATCGTGGCTCCGACGTCGCTGGTGCGGATGACAAGCGGTGAGTACTTCGAGCGCCTTGAACGGACGGGCACCAGACCATTCCGGAAGCTGCCGATCGATCTGGCCTTCATCGACGGGATGCACCACTTCGAGTACGCGCTCCGGGACTTCATCGGCGTGGAGCGGTACTGCATACGCCAGAGCGTGGTCGCGTTCGACGACGTGCTTCCCCGCCACGCGGCGGAGGCCGCACGCGGGGGCCAACCACCGAACTGGGCCGGTGACGTCTTCCGGATCGGCCCTGCGCTCGCCACGAGTCGTCCCGACCTCAGACTTCTGACGGTCGCCACCGAACCGACCGGCACTCTGATCGTGACCCAGGTCGACCCATCGAGCCGCGAACTGCAGGAGCACCTGGACGACATTGTCCGCGAGCACGTGCAACCCGACCCGCAGTCCGTCCCACCAGAAGTACTGGAACGGACGCACGCAATCGCAGCGCAGGATGCGCTCGACCTGGAGCTGTGGGAGGGCTTGCGCGACGCGAGGAAGGTCGAAACGTAGGGTTTTCCCTCTTTCGCGCTCACGCTCCCGGGCGTAGGGTCGGTCCGAGATTTCAGTGGCCGAACGCAAGAGGTATCGGGGTAAGCGACGCCGCGCGTCCGCCAGGCGAGTTCTCGCGGCATCCTCGCTCGCGGCATCGGTCGCGGCTGCCGGGATGGCGGCTCCGACGGCGGGCGTGGCAGCGTCCAGCAAGGTCTACGCCTGCTACTCGGACAAGACCAACGCCCTGTATTACGCAACGAGCGCGAAGTGCAAGACCGGCTTCACGTCGATCTCGTGGAACCAACAGGGACCGCAGGGAGCTCAGGGCGCAAAGGGAGCTCAGGGTGCCAAGGGGCCCCAGGGTGCCAAGGGTCCGCAGGGAGCGAGCGGAGCCGTGGCGGGCTACACCGCCGGAATCTCATCACTTACGTTTCTCCCGCACTCGACTTCGGAACCAGTCGCGAGCTTCACGCCGAGCAAGTCAGCCGACTACGCGGTTGACCTGCAGGCGGAAGTCGAGCCGGCGAACGCCACGTTCATCTCCTGCTGGGCGAAGTCGCCCGTAGGCTTCCAGAAAACCATCCCCGCCCAGGACCCACTCGCGTCGGTGGAACAAACAATCGCCACGAACGGCATCGTGCATGGACCTGCAGACGTCCCAATCAAGGAGGTATGCGAGGAGTTCGGCAGCGGGACAGGTTCGGGGTACGTCTTTCGTGCCGCGCTCACCGGCGTACAGCTGACGACCTCCCACCACGCGGCGGACCGCTCGCTGAAGCTGCGGAACAGGTTCTCGCGGCCGAAGCCCGTCAAGGCGCTGGGCACTCTCCCTACGCCGCTCCCAAGGCATAGCAGGCCGAGGTAATCGGTTACGCGGCCGGGCGGCGCTTCGGTTGCGCGCTCAAGGCCGCGCCTCGCCGCCCCCCGATCGGGGGGCAATCTCGGCAGGGCCTGTTTCCGCGCACGCGCGCGGGCGTACGTTTGACGTGGTGGCCTCTACGGCGATTCTTTTCCCTGGCCAGGGCAGCCAGACCGACGGCATGCGCGAGGAAGTGGAGCGCATACGGCCCGACCTGCTCGCGGCGGCGATCGAGGCCGTCGGCGAGGACCCCTTCGCGCGCGTCGATGACGGCACGCAGTTCGCTCAGCCAGCGATCTTCTGTGCCAGCCTCGCGGGCTGGGAGGAGCTGGGTCGGCCCGAGGGCGACTACATGGCGGGCCACTCGCTGGGGGAGCTCGGCGCTCTGGTCGCAGCAGGAGCCGTGTCGGAGCAAGACGGGCTCAAGCTGGTGGTGCTCCGCGGCGCCTTGATGGGACAGGCCGAAGAGGGTGGAATGGTCGCGCTGATGGGAGCCGGCGCCGCCGACCATGCCCACGAGCTTGCGGAAGCCCATGGGCTGACCGTCGCCAACGACAACTCGCCGCAGCAGGTTGTCCTTTCAGGACCTCGCGGGAGCGTTCCCGCCGCGGCCCACGCCGCCCGGGAACTCGGCCTGAGAGCTATGGAGCTCGACGTGACGGGAGCGTTCCACTCGCCCCTGATGGCTCCCGCTGCGCCGAAGTTCGAAGCGGCGCTGGCGCGCGTGAAATTTTCAAGCCCGCGCGTGCCGGTGCTAACGGCCGCCACGGCGGAACCGTTCGACGACATTCCCCTGCGGCTGGCACAGGCACTCACCCGCCCCGTTCGCTGGCGTGAGACGATGCTTGCGCTGCGTGAGCGCGGGGTCGAGCGATTCGTCGAGGTGGGTCCGGGCCGCGTGCTGACGGGACTCGTCAAGCGCACACTCAAAGACGTGGAGTTGGTCAATGCTTGAGACCACTCAGGCGGCAGCCGACCAGCTCGATACGCGGCGCTTCGCCCCACCTCGACATGCGGAGATTCTCTCGGTCGGGACCGAGCTCCCGGCCGGCCGCATCACGAACGAGGAGCTCGCACAGAGGCTCGGCGTGAGCGAGCAGTGGATCCTCTCGCGGACCGGCATTCGCGAGCGCTGCCAGGCCGGCCCCGATGAGCGGCTGTCTGACTACGCCACCGCTGCCGCTCGCAAAGCGTTGACGCGGGCCGGCGTTGCGCCTCGCGAGGTGGATCTCGTCCTCGTCGCCACCACCACGCCGGACGAGCTGCAGCCCAACGCGGCTCCGATCGTGGCTCACGAGCTCGGCACCGAAGGGGCCGGCGCGTTTGATATCGGCTCTGGCTGCACCGGCTTTCTCTCGGCCGTGGCAATGGCGGCCGGGCAGATCGAGACGGGCCGCGCGGACCGGGTCGTGGTGGTCGGCGCCGACTTCATCACCCGCATCAACAACTACGACGATCGTCGGATCGGCCCGCTCTTCGCCGACGGTGCCGGCGCCGTCGTTCTGGGCGAAGCTAGCGAAGGGGTCGTGGGGCCAATCGTGCTGGGCTCAGACGGCTCGCATGCCCGCACCATCCTCGTCACGCACGAGGAGCGCAAGATCCACATGGACGGTCCCGAGGTCTTCCGCCACGCCGTGAACCGCATGGGCGAGGTCACGATCAAGGCGCTCGAGCGATCAGACCTCAAGCTCGAGGAGGTCGACCTGTTCGTCTACCACCAAGCGAACGCGCGGATCACACGCGCCCTCGGCGAGCGACTCGGCCTTGCGGCTGAGCGGGTCGTCGACTGCATCGAGGAGATCGGCAATACCTCCACCGCGACGATTCCGATCGCGCTTGAGACCGCGATCGAGGACGGTCGGCTCGTGCCCGGAGCCAACGTGCTGCTTGCGGCCTTCGGGTCGGGCTTCACGTGGGGAGCCGGTGCGGTGCGTTGGGGCGCAGAGATTCGAGGGCATGATGAGTGACGCACGCACCACGCACGAAGGCTGCGCCCTCGTGACCGGCGCCTCCCGCGGCATCGGCAGGGCGATCGCCAACGCGCTGGCGGCCGACGGCTGGGCGGTCGGGGTCAATTACCGCGCCGACGAGGACGGAGCGGGGGCGGTCGTGAGCGAGATCGAACGCGAGGGTGGACGCGCCGCTGCGGTGAAAGCCGACGTGCGGGATCCAGAAGCGCCGGACCGGCTGTTCAAGGAACTTGAGTCGCGCTTCGATGCACCGGTGCTAACCCTCGTCAACAACGCCGGCGTCCGGCACGACGATCTCGGAGCGAGCCTCGGCGACGACGAGTGGTCCGACGTGCTGGAGACCAACCTGACGGCGGCATTCCGGCTGACCAGGCGCGCGCTCAAGCCGATGCTGAGAGCAAGATCGGGTCGCATCGTGAATATCTCCTCGGTGGTCGGTCTGCGCGCCAACCCCGGCCAGGCCAACTACGCGGCGGCCAAGGCCGGGCTGGTGGCTCTGACCAAGACTGTCGCGGTCGAGGTAGCGCGCCGCGGGATCACGGTCAACGCCGTCGCCCCAGGCTGGATCGACACGGAGATGACCGCGGGAATCTCGAGCGAACTACTTTCGGCAGTACCGGCCCGCCGCGCTGGCAAACCGGAGGACGTCGCGGCCTGCGTGCGCTTTTTGGCCTCAGCCCAGGCCGGCTACGTGACCGGCGCCGTCCTCCCGGTGGATGGTGGATTGGCGGCGTAAGAGAGGTCTTTCCGCGGCTTTGCCGAAGGCTTGAACCCTTGAAACAACAACCACAGGAGCACTGAAAAATGGCAACAGCACAAGCCCAGCAGGTAGAGACGCGGGTGATCGATGCGCTCGCGAGCTTCGGGCCTGACAAGTCTCAAATCACGCGCGAATCCACGTTCGAAGAACTCGACATCGACTCGCTCGACCTGGTCGAACTCGCCCAGATCGTCGAGGACGAGTACGGCGTCGTGCTCAAGGGCGAGGACATGAAGGACCTCAAGACCGTCGGAGACGCGATCGACCTGATCGCATCGAAGGCCGGGTGACGGGAAGCGCATGTCGTCTTCCGCACGCCAGGTAGTCATCACCGGCCTCGGAGCGGTCACTCCGCTCGGCGTTGGCGCGCCCACGCTCCACGAGCGCTGGGCGGCTGGGACGTGCGGAATCGTCGACGGCGCCGGGGCCTGCTCTGAGTTCGACCCCGCAGGTCATCTCTCCGTCAAGGAGGTGCGGCGGCTCGACCGGTTCTCGCAGTTCGCCGTCGTCGCCGCTCAGGAGGCCCTCGACCAGGCCAGCTTCACAGCAGAACTACCCTACGACTCGATACGCGTCGGTTGTGTGATTGCCACCGGCATCGGCGGCATCCAGACTGTGATCTCACAGCACAATGTGCTGCGAGACAAGGGGCCCAAGATGGTCTCGCCCTTGGGGATCCCGCAGCTGATGGCAAACGCGGCCACGGCGGCGGTGTCGATGAAGTACGGACTCCAGGGCCAGAGCTACGGCATCGTGTCCGCCTGCTCGGCCGGAGCGCACGCGATCGGCTCAGCGATGCGGATGATCCAGTACGGAGATGCCGACGCCGTTGTAGCGGGTGGCGCCGAGGCAGCCCTGACCACCTTCGCGTCTGCGTCGTTCATGGCCATGCAGGCGCTCTCACCGACCGGCTCGTGCCGACCGTTTGACGCCCGGCGCGACGGATTCGTGATGGGCGAAGGCGCCGGGGTGCTCGTGCTTGAGGAGGCCGAGGCCGCCCGCGCTCGCGGGGCGAAGATCCTCGGTCACGCGGCGGGGTACGGGTCAACGTCCGATGCCAACCACCTGACTGCGCCCGAGCCCAGCGGGCGCCCCGCCGCCAAGGCGATCGAGCTGGCCCTCAAAGACGCTGACCTCGACCCGGAGGAGATCGCCTACATCAACGCCCACGGCACCTCAACGCCGCTCAATGATGCCGCGGAGACCGCGGCACTGAAGCTGGCGCTCGGCGACGAGCTGGCCCATCGGATCCCGGTGTCTTCGACCAAGTCAGCGATCGGGCACCTGCTCGGGGCCGCGGGAGCGGTCGAGGCGGTGGCGACTGTGGAGACGCTGTCCAGTGGCGTGATCCCGCCAACGCTCGGCTACGAGGTTCCTGACCCCGACCTCGATCTCGACTACGTGCCGGGCGAGGCCAGGCCGTTGATCGCGCGAAACGGCGGGCCGCCCTCTGCCATCTCGAACTCCTTTGCCTTCGGTGGCCACAACGTCGCCCTTGTGCTGCGAGGTGAGAAGGAATGAGCGCCACCGCGACAGCCCCAACTAGGGTGAAACTGAGCCCGATGGAACGTCTTGAGGCGCTCTGCGATCCGGGCAGCGTCCAGGTCCTGCGCTCGCGCGTCATCTCAGCACGACTGGGCGACCGCGCCGTCGCCGGCGACGGAGTCGTGGGCGCCACAGGCTCAGTGGCCGGTCGGCCCATCGCCTGCTACGCGCAGGACGGTGCGTACCTGGGAGGCTCGCTGGGCGAACGCCACGCCGACACGATCGTGCGCGTCCTTCAGACCGCCGAACGGGCCAAAGTGCCGGTCGTCGCCTTCGTCCAGTCGGGCGGGGCGCGGATGCAAGAGGGCACGGCCGCGCTCGCCGGGTACGGAAGGATCTTCCGCCACACCGTCGGTCTCACCGGCGTGGTCCCGCAGATCTCGGTGGTCTCCGGCTTCTCGGCCGGTGGCGGCGCCTACTCGCCCGCGCTCACGGATCTGATCCTTATGACCGAGGACGCTGCGATGTTCTTGACGGGGCCGGCGGTGGTGCGCGATGCGCTCGGAGAGCAGATAGACGCGGTCGACCTCGGCGGCCCCCGGATCCATGACCGCAACGGCGTGTGTCACCTTGTCGAACGGGATGAGTTGTCAGCGGCACGGAGGGTTCGTGAGCTGCTCGGATACCTACCGGCATGCAGCGATCAGCGGGCACCGCGCGTGAGCGCTGTACCCCCCGCCCACGAGGATCCCGGGGCGGTGGTGCCGAGCGAGCCACGGCGCGTGTACGACGTGCGCGACGCGCTCGAGCGAATCGTCGACCGCGGGTCGCTGCTCGAGCTCTGGCCCCGCTGGGCACGAAACGTGGTCACGGCGTTTGCGCGGCTTGAGGGTCGGCCCGTCGCGATCGTCGCCAACCAGCCCCACCACCTCGGCGGCGTGCTCGACGCCGTCGGCTCGGAGAAGGCCGCGCGATTTGTGTCCTTCTGCGACTCCTTCGGCCTGCCGTTGATCGCGGTGGTGGACACGCCGGGTTTCATGCCGGGTTCCCACCAGGAGCAGGCCGGGGTGATCCGGCACGGCGCGTCGCTTGTGCGCGCGTTCGCGGCGGCTTCGGTTCCAAAGGTCACGGTCGTGTTGCGTAAGTCCTACGGCGGCGCATACATCACGATGAATTCGCGCGATCTTGGCGCCGATCTCGTGCTTGCCTGGCCCGGAGCCGAATTGGGCATCATGAGCGCGCGCGCCGCGGTTAAGATCACCGCCCGGCGGACCCTCCAGGCCGCCCCCGATCCCGACGCCGAGTTGGCGCGCCTGGCCGGTGCCTACGCCGACGAGCACCTGCTGGCCGAGGCAGCGGCGGCGGAGGGTTTTGTGGACGAGATCGTCACCCCCGGCGATACGCGCAGGCGCCTGAATCGCGCGCTCGACACGCTCGCGCATTAGGCGAGACGTGCAGACACTCGAGCCCACAGCCTCAGAACCGTGCTGCTAGAGGGCAAGCGCCTGGTTATCACCGGGGTGATAACCAGGGACTCCATCGCCTTCCACGCCGCCGAGCGCGCCCAACGAGAGGGCGCCACCATCTTGTTGACGAGCTTTGGACGAGTCCGACGGCTGACCGAGCGGGCCGCTAGCAAGCTTCCCGAGCCAGTCGACGTGCTCGAGCTTGATGTCAACCGAGACGACGATCTTGAGGCCCTTACCGAGACCTTGCGCGAGCGCTGGGGTGCGGTCGACGGCGCGCTCCACGCGATTGCCTTCGCGCCAGAGGATGCTCTGGGCGGTCGCTTCATGACCGCTCCCGCAGGCAGTGCGGTCGAGGCGTTCAGGACCAGCGCCTTCTCGCTCAAGGCGCTTACCGCCTCCCTCGAGCCGCTCATGGAGAGCGGCGGGAGCGTCGTCGGCATGGACTTCGACGCATCGGTCGCGTGGCCCATTTATGACTGGATGGGCGTGGCAAAGGCCGCGCTCGAGTCGGTCTCCCGGTATCTGGCTCGAGACCTGGGCGCGAAGGGAATCCGGGTCAACCTGGTCTCCGCGGGTCCGCTCGGGACCGTCGCCGCGCGCGGCATCCCCGGATTCGAGCGGCTCGCGGCGCTATGGAGCGCACAGGCGCCGCTCGGCTGGGAGGTAGGGGACTCGGGGCCCGTCGCAGAGGCGATCTGCTTCCTGCTCTCTGACCACGCACGCGCGATCACGGGCGAGATCCTCCACGTCGATGGCGGCTTTCACGCCATGGGCGCGCCGTTGGAGCTGCCCGACTAGCCCCGGGCTCAGTTTCGTTTTATCCTGTCGAGCCTCTGGCGAGGGACTGACGACGCAACCTTTGGGGCAAAACATCCGCATCCGGGGGGGACGCACTGGACGACGCATGCCGCTTGACCGGCTGAGTGCTCAGGACGTCAGGATCCTCAAACACGAGGCCACGCGGATCCGTGGTCACACCTGCAAGGTGATTCTTCTGGAGCGGTCGCCTCAACGAGCCCTGCCCGGGCTCGAAGAGATTCGGGCGAGCATCGCTGCGCGCCTCGATGCTGCGCCGCGGCTGCGCCAGCGCCTGGCCTACACCCCGCTGCACGTGGCCAACCCGGTGTGGGTTGACGACGTGGAGTTCGACATCGATCGGCACGTGACCGCGGTTCCGGCCGCGGGATCGATGAATCGCGACCGGATGAAGGATGTCGTGGGCGCACTCATGATCCAGCGCCTGGACCCTCACCACCCGCTTTGGCAGCTCAACGTCATCGAGGGTCTGGAGGACGGCTCAATGGCTCTGATCTGGAGGATCCACCACTCCATGGCGGATGGAACCACGTGCGTACGCCTGGGATCTGAGGTCTTGTGGAGCGATTCCCCAGACTCGACGCTGCCGCAGACGTTGCCGTGGTGGCCCCAACCCGCGCCCAGCAGCATGTCGCTGTTCGTGTCAGGGTTGGCGGATCGCGCCCGGCAGCATCCCCACCCGCACGCGTCAGTCCAGGAGCTTCGCTCGCTCGGCGCCTCGGCGACGATCGCGCGACGCGAGCTAGCCCGTGCCGCTGAAATCACCGAGCTGGCCGAAGGTCCCAGCGAGGGGCGTCATGTCGCGTTCGCGGCCGCACCCATCGCCGACTGCAAGCGTGCGGCGAAGACCATCGACGAGTCGATCACGCTCAACGACGTGGTTCTCTCACTCGTAGCCGGTGGGGTGCGAGAGTGGCTTCGCCACAGCCACGGCCCCACCGAGGGTATCCGCGCCAAGGTCCCTGTGAGCCTCCATCGCCCCGGCGAGGGAGACGGAGTAGCCAATCGGGATTCTTACTTCTTCGTCGACCTTCCAGTGGACGAGCCCGATCCGGTGAAGCGCCTTCGGGCGATCAACCGCGAGACGCACGAGCGCAAACTCGACGACGACGCTGAGGTTCTATACCGGCTCGGAGCGCACCCCTTTGTCGCGCATTGGGCGATGAGCCCGCGTGTGTTCACCTTCAACGTATCTAACGTGCGGGGTCCGGCGCGCGAGATTTACGTGCTTGGCGCGCGGGTCCGAGAGATGTACTCGCTCGCCGAGATCGCTCCGCGCCATGCACTCCGCGTGGCGATCATCTCAGCTTCCGGGACCTTGTTCTTTGGTCTCTGCGCGGATCGCGATGCGGTTCGCGACCTGGACCTGCTTGCCGACGGGATCAAGCGCGCGCTCGAAGAACTGCTCGCCGTCGCCGGCTAGCTCCGCGATCCCCTCCTCGTGGCCGCGCAGCAGCGTCAGTGCGCTGGGCGGAACGATCACGACCGACATCACGCCCGGTCTATCTGAAGAGGTCTTCCTCCTCTGGGCGAATCAGCGCCGCGGCCCCCGGCCCGTCGTCGTCAGTCACGTGGCGCTCGAGCCCGCGCACGACCACCACGGGTTCCCGGCTGTCCTTGCGCCTGGCCAGGTCCGCGGCCGCGGCGGCCTCGTCGGCCACCGCGATCCACGTCGCGTGTAACTCGCGTCCGGCGGAATCCCGCTGCCCGCGCCAATCGTCCAGAGGCGCGAGCCCCGCGCAGCCGATCGCGATCTCGCTCTGGCCATGACGCCAAGCGCGCCCAAAGGAGTCACTGACCACGATCGCCGGCGCGACGCCCGTTAGTTCTCGGAGGCGGCGACGCAGCGCACGCGCGGAGCTATCGGGATCCCGAGGCAGCAGGACCACGGAGTTGGGCTCCGCGACATTGGAAGCATCGACGCCGGCATTGGCGCACACAAAGCCGTGGCGAGTCACGCATACCATCACCCCCCGGACGGCGCGCAGCACCTGCGCCGACTCGTCGAGGACCGCCTGAACGTGCCGAGGATCCTTGCCCAGCTCGGATGCGAGCGCTGAGGCTCGCGCACTGGGGTCGATCTCAGCCAACCGCCGGATTCGCCCCTCGGCTTTGGAGATGGCCTTGTGGGCAACGACGAGCAGGTCGGCCGCCTGCAATTCGCCGAGCGCTGACGCCGACTGCCGGCATGCCTCTGCGATCAAGAGTGCGAGGTCGTTGCCCGGACGGATCTCCGGGAGTCCCCTCAGCGGCACCGCGCAAAGCATGGATTTCCGCATCGGCTCCTCAGCGGCCACCCGTCGCCAACCGCCTGAGAATCCCTCGGGTATGTGCCGCGCGGCCATGTGTCCTGGCCAGCAGCGCGCGCAGCTGGTCAAGGTCATCAGGCGTATCGATGTCCAGCCCCAGTGTTGACAATTCGGCCAGCTCACACGGCACGCTCGCCGTGGTCGCGAGCTCCATGTGGCGCTCGCAGCTGCCCGGTCCAAACGAAGGCTCGAACGCGTTGGGAGGAGAGAGCAGGAGGGCGTTGGTTCCGGTTCCGTGACGATCCGGCACCACGAACGCGCTCCGCTCGGGCGCGGGGCGCTCGAGCAGCGCATCGACTTCACGCGGGTCCAGCGCGGGGCAGTCTCCGGGCACCAGCAAGGCCCTCTCGAATCCACGCTCGACGGCATAGCGGATTCCCTTCGCCGCCGCTCCATTGTGGCCGCCACCATCGTCCGAGAGCAGCAACGCCCCGTAGGCGCCCGCGATTCGCTGGGCATCCTCGTCGGAGCTGACCGCGAGTGTGGCCTCCACCGCATCGGCGCGCCGGAGGGCGACAAGTACATCGGAGAGCATCGCTTCCACCAGCAGCCGCCGTAGTCCAGAGGAGAGTCCGGGTACGAGACGCTGCTTTGCGTGATTGAAGCTCTTGATCGGGAGGACCGCGAGCGTGGACATGGCGTCCAGAATGATCTCAGCGAAGCGACAGCGCGAACTCGAGCGCTTCCTTCGCCAGCCGGCGCCTCCCCGGCTGTCCTTGCATGAGCACGTCGGTTTGACGCACGGGCAGCCCGTCGACCGGCTCATCGCAGACGAGCCCATCGATCACCCCGGCGTAGTAGGCGGCGACCCCCGCAGGACTGACGGGGTGACCGGCCCATTTCATCAAGGGCCTTGTCGCGGGCTTGAGCACATCTCCGCGCACCATGGGGCTCACCGCCACCACCGCGGAGGGGCACGCGTGCAGGTGATCGCGCAGGCCCGAGAGCGCCAGGATCGGACCGATCGAAATCACCGGGTTCGAAGGACCGATCACGATGGCGCTGGCCCCCGAGATCGCCTCCAGCACCTCGGGGCTCGCGCCGGAGGCGCCCGCGCCCGCAAACTCCACGTCATCGACCGGTCCCTCCGCGCGACCGCGGATCATGAACTCCTGAAAGGACCACCAGCGGCCGTGGGCCTGGACGCGGGTGCGGACGGGGGCGTCGGACATCGGCAGCACCCTGGCGTTCACCTGGAGGGCCCCGCAGATGGCGGCTTGGGCTTCCGTCAGGCGCCGGCCGCCGGCGAGCATCCGCCCCCGCTCGATTGCGATCGCCAGGTCCCGGTCTCCGAGGTTGAACCAGACATCCACCCCCAGCGACCGAAGCCCGTCCATAACCGCGAATGTGTCGTCGCGCAGTCCCCAGCCGCGCTCGTCGATGCTGTCGGCGAGCCAGAAGGTGACGAGGTCTGGATCCGGGGAGACGTAGCCGCCGTAGACCTCGAGGTCATCCCCCGTGTTCGCGACAACCACCAACTGGTCGGCACCGACGACGTCAAGCATCCCGCGTGCGAGTTTCGCTCCGCCGGTCCCGCCGGCAAAGACCACGACCGGTCCGGTCATGAACGGCTCAACGGGATCCCTCGGCCGGCAGCCCGGTGATCTTGATTCCCGCCCGGGCGCGATGGCGGACATTGATCGAGATGATCAGGGCGGTGAACTGCTCGACTATGCGGGCCAGCTCGAGTGGGCCGCAATCCACTGCTCTGAGCCCAGGCACTAGCTCTACCAGCCTCGCGACCTGTTCTTTGTCGTCGCGCCGATCGCCGCAGATGAGCACGTCTTCGTCCAAGTCGTGGTCAAGATCCGTCAGCAAGGCGGCGCTGACGGTATGGAACGCTGACACCACGCGAACCCCTGAGGGCACCATCTCCTGAGCTTGCTGCGCGGCTGACCCCTGCCAAACCCCGAGCATGCGCGTCGCTTTACCGCTCACCGCAGCGGCCAGAGGGACGGTGGCGTCGACGACAAGCTGTCCCTCACGTAGCGCCTCGCGGAGGTTCGTGAGCGTTTCGGACTGGTTTCGAAACGGCACGCTCAAAATCACAAGCGGGACCTCGCTGACCGCGTCCTGGTTGATGCGGCCCTCGAATGAGCCCTCGCTGATCGCGGCCGACGCTCTCCTCGCCGCCTCCTGCGCGCGCGCTTCGTCGCGAGAACCGATCACGACGGGCACGCCTTGGCGCCCCAGCCTGAGCGCGAGGCCGAAGCCGAGCGCGCCCGTCCCACCCACGATTGCAATCGGTTCGGACATGGCGGAGCAGTCTAAGGTTCACTGCGTCCAACGTGTCTGCCCTTTCGATCACGTGCCGACCGCGAGCCTGAGCGAGTGAAACCAACAAGGTCACGCGAGTCGGACCGCAGCGCCGCGCTTCGTGAAGCGACTGACCGGTCGCTCCAGGGCGGCCCGAGCCGCCACCGCGAAAAAGCCGCCTCCCAGGGCAAGCTGCCCGTGCGCGAACGAGTCGAAAGGCTCCTGGATCCCGGGTCGTTTGCGGAAGACGGGTTGCTGGCGGGTTGGGAGCAGGAGGGCCTTGGAGCCGAGGGCGTCGTGACTGGCCTGGGGACCGTGGGCGGGAGAACCATTGCAGTGATGGCCAACGACCCCACGGTCAAGGCCGGGTCGTGGGCTCCGAGGACGGTCGAGAAGATCCTGCGCATCCAGGAGCGAGCGCTGACCCTGCGCTGCCCAATCGTTTATCTGGTCGACTCCGCCGGCGCGCGGATCAACGAACAGGTCCAGATGTTTCCCGGCCGTCGCCACGCCGGCAGGATCTTCTTCAACCAGGTGCGCCTGTCCGGAGTGGTGCCGCAGGTGTGCGCGCTATTCGGTCCCAGCGCCGCCGGCGGCGCGTACATCCCGGCCTTTTGCGACGTCGTTGCGATGCGGGACGAGAACGCTTCCATGTACCTCGGTTCGCCGCGTATGGCGGAGATGGTGATCGGCGAGAAGGTCACGCTCGAGGAGATGGGCGGCGCGCGCATGCACACCTCAAAGAGCGGGTGCGGAGACGTGCTCGTTTCAAGCGACGAGGAGGGGATCGAGTTTGTGCGCCGCTATTTGAGCTACTTCCCCGAGAACTTCACCGCGGAGCCGCCCCTGGCCCCCGCGGCGCCGCCCGCTTCCGAGCGTCCCATCGCCGAGCTGGTTCCTGCCGACGAGAACAAGCCGTTCGATATGCGCGAGCTACTCGACGCGCTGGTCGACGCCGGCTCTTTCCTGGAGATCCATGAGCGCTGGGCACGAGAGGTCATCGTCGGCTACGCGCGACTCGAGGGACGTGCGATCGGCGTCGTCGCGAACCAACCGAGGGTGAAGGGCGGCGTCCTGTTCGTGGACTCGGCGGACAAGTGCGCCCGCTTCATCTGGACGTGCAATGCCTTCAACGTCCCGCTGCTGTTCCTGGCCGACGTCCCCGGTTTCATGATCGGCACCCAGGTCGAGCGCGAAGGCATCATCCGACACGGCGCCAAGATGATCAGCGCGGTCTCCGAGGCGACGGTGCCCAAGCTGTCGGTGATCGTGCGAAAGGCTTACGGCGCCGGCCTATACGCGATGTCTGGCCCCGCTTTTGACCCCGATTGTTGCCTGGCCCTGCCGACGGCGTCGATCGCCGTGATGGGCCCCCAGGCGGCTATCAACGCCGTCTACTTCAACCAGCTACAAGCGCTCGAGGATTCAGCTGAGCGGGCCCAACGAACCGAGGAGCTGAGGCGCGACTACGCGCGCGACATCGACATCCTCCACCTTGGCTCGGAGCTCGTAGTGGACGCGGTCATCCAGCCCGAGGACCTGCGCAGGGAACTGGCTCGGCGCTTCGCGCTGGCCTCGCAGAAGCACCGTCAGTGGCCGGAGAAGCGCAATCCGGTCACGCCTGTGTAATGCGCTCCTTGGCGCGTCGGGCGAGCATCGCGTCCAGGCGGTCGACCAGTTGCAGCCCGAACTCCACGGCTTGATCGATCGCTTCGAGCGAGACCGCCTGGGGCGTGTCACTCGTTTGGTGCGCGCGCGCCGCAACCCCCAGCTCATCCAGGCAGCCGAGCGCGATCGCCGGCAGACGGGCCCAACGCGCTCGCAGGGCGGGCGTATGGCCACGGCCCCGGTGGGGCCGCGGTCCCGGCTCGGCGTCCTCTTGAGCGACCGCAGCGCAGATCGTGCGCAGCTCCTTGCCGTACCGGCAAGGAATCAGCGCACCGTCTGAGACCCACCAGCGGGGACGGCCGCCGCCGCACGCCGCGAAGCCTAGGGCGACGGTGTTGGCCGACTGGCGGACGTGTTTGCGCGAGCGGAGGTACTCGCGCAGGCCGATCCCCTCGCCGTCCCCCGCGCCCTGGAGCACCAGCTCGACCGACATGCGGTGAGGCGGGGCGGCGTCCAGTGCGAGACCGAGGGCGATGGCCGCGGCGACCCCGCTGCCGTTGTCGCCGGCGGCGGGAGAGAAGTCGCTCGTCGCCAGTTCAAGCAACAGCGCGAATGCCAACAGCAATCCGACCGTGGGTACCAGCTGGATCACGTCCAGCGCCGTTCCGCCGTGACCTTCGGCCCGCAGTAGCGCCACCACGGACAGCCACATCAAAGCGATGCAGACCCACGACAACCACCCCGGGGCGAGGCGGCCGCTTGCGCGGGCCAACCACGCCACGGGGCGGCGCAACGCATCACGGTGAACCAGACCGCAACGGCCCGCGTCATAGTTGGCGGTGATCACAAGGTGCACGAGGTCGTCCCGCGGCGGCTCAAGCTCGGCTTCGGAGACGACGTTCTGACTCGCCCTCTCGCGGCTCAGTAGTCGCCCCAGCGAGAGTCCCGTCAGGGCATCGACGACGATCGACAACAGTGCCGCGAGCACCAGACCGGCGCCGATTTGCGGCGAGGCCCGTGAGACGAGGCTGCCCACGACCCCCAACCCGGCATGCGAAGCGTGGGCGAGCGCCCAGTTGGGCCGGCACCAGAATGGCTCTAGTCGCGCCGTCCGCCTCAAGCCCGCGCCGTCGCTGCGGGTGTCCAGCCGGCGCCGCAGCCAAGCCGCCGCGCGGCGTTCCGCGTCGGTGCCGGCCCCGCGACCGGTGAAGCCATCGAGGTTTGCGATCGTCTCGGGCGGCCGCATTGGGCCGGGCCATGGTAGAACGGCGGCGATGACCGAGGCGGAACTGGCGCGAGTGGCACGCGAAGCGGCAGAGGCGGCAGCAGCCGAGCTATTGCCCCGCTTCGGCCGGCGCTTGCCCACCCGGGCGCAACGGGAGGGAGTTCGGGCCAAGAGCACCCCCACGGACCTCGTTTCGGATGCAGATTTGGCCGCCGAGGCGGCGATTCGTGCCGTGCTCAAAGAGCGCCGGCCGCACGACGCGATCCTCGCCGAGGAAGGCGGAGCGAGCGAGGGGGGCGAGCTCCGTTGGCTCGTGGATCCCCTTGACGGCACGATCAACTTCCTCTTTGGAATTCCCGCGTTCGCCGTAAGCGTGGCGTGCGAGGATCGTTCCGGGACGCTGGCCGGGGTCGTGCTGGATCCGGTCCGCGAGGAGTACTTCGAGGCCACGCGGACAGGGCCTGCGATGCTCGACGGCCACGAGCTCGCGTTGGATGACCACAACAGCGCGCTCGAATTCGCGATGGTCGCGACCGGATTTGGCTACGACTCTGGCATGCGCGCACGGCAGGCGGAGGCCCTCCAGCGAGTGCTCCCGCGCGTTCGAGACATCCGGCGCGTGGGCGCGGCGGCTTTGGATCTCGTCTGGACGGCTGCCGGTCGCTTTGACGCTTACTTCGAGCGCGGCCTGAAAGCCTGGGACCTCGCGGCCGGGTCGCTGGTCGCCGAGCGGGCCGGCCTTGCGGTACACGCGTTGGCGGCCCAGGGCCCCGATCCGGCCGGCGTGATCACGGCTCCGCCGGGCATGATCGATGAACTGCAGGCGCTCGTGGAGGGCCGCTGAGCCTCAATAAACTGGAGGGGCGAGCGGCGGTGGAGGAACGGCAGACTCGATGCGCTCAAAACGCATTGTCCGCAAGGACGTGTGGGTTCGAATCCCACCCGCCGCATAGAGAATCGGCTATTGGGCGGCGCGGCGTTCGCTCGGCACGACGAGGACGGGACACGGCGCGACGTGCAGCAGTCGATGAGCGGTGCTGCCCAGGATCAGCCCGCCGATAGCCGAGGCCCCACGGCTGGCGAGGATGATTAGATCCGCGCCTTTCGCGCGGGCGACCTCGAGGATTTCGTGCGCCGGTCGCACTCCCACCTCGTCGGTGATTTGCAAGGAGACGTCCAAGCCCTTCGCTCGAAGATCATCTTCGATCGCCCTGAGTTGCTTGATGATTTCGTCCTCCTGCTGACGCTGCGGAAGAAAGGCAGCGCCTGCGCCGCGGCCGGTTTCGACCACATGAACGATCGTAATCGACGTGTTATCCCCGGCCTGGGCCAGATCCGTAACGTAAGAGAGGGCTCGCTTGGCGTGCTCCGAACCATCGGTCGCCCAAATGATTGATTTGAACATTTGCACCTCCGATTGTCCGTCGTCGAGCGCCGTGCGGGCGGGTGCCGACGTCGACTGGCGCTGCGCCCGTCTAGAAGATCTCGGCGCAGTCTATCCGCGGACCAAAACCGGTGGGGGGTCGGCCGGGCTAATGCTCGGGCGGTGGCAAGCGCGACATTCCATTTCGGTGTTTGGCGCTACCGGACGGTGGTCCCGGGCGCCAGCCCGGCGTTGAAGGTGTTCGCTCCGTTGGCGGTGGCGTTTTCGTACACGGCGATGTAGCGCACTTTGAACGATCGCGCGCCCGTGGTGAAGTAGGGGTCTGGGTCACCGTCGGCCTCCTCGCGCAAGGCGTAGCTCAGGATAAGCCCGCCCCACTCACCGGACCCAGGGCTAGCCGGCCCGATCACGCTGCAGCCCGTGCCGCTGGTGTTAGAGCAATCCGCTCCACCGTTTGGCACCCATGTCCAGGACACCGCCTTGCCGTCGATGTACTCCGCGGCCGTGTTGTCGGGGTAGAACACCGTGGTGTAGGTGTGCATGGCGGCCGATGGGTCAAATCCCTCGTCGCGACAGATGTCCGTCGAGGCGCCGACCGCCTCGTTGGGGCTCTTGTCGTAGATCCAGGTGGGCACGACCGTCCCGACGTATCCGTTGGTGTTGGCGGTGCCCGGGTCGCACCACGTGCCATTAGTGCCGGCCTCCCAGCCGAAGCCCTCGAGCATGTCGATCTCCTGGTTCCAGGGTGGTCCGTCAGACCACCAGCCGGGATCGGCCTCGCCCGTGTTGTAGGGAAGCCTCATGCGCGCTTGTAAGGCCCATTCCTGGCCAAGGCCGGGTTTCCAGCCGAAGAAGTCATAGCCCGCCGGCGCCGACGACGGGTCGTCGCCCTGCGCGGCCCCACAGGTGTAGTTCTGCTCGATCCCGTAGTTGGCGGCGACATTCGGGGTGTAGGCGCAGGTGAGGCTGAGCCCGTTCTTGCCGATCGTGGCTTGAGTGCAGGAGAACACCTCCATCTCGTCTGAGTTGTAGCCCTGGTCAAGATTGCAGTCGTCGTAGCGGTTGGGGTAAAGAGTGTTGTCGTCGCCGGGCGCGGTACCGAATGGGGCGGAGAACGCATCTGCGTATTCGAGCGTCCAGTTGCCACTGGGAGGCGATGGTCCTGTTGGTCTGGCTGGGACCGTTGCTGCGTGGGCGCCCGAGCCGAGGGCTAAGAGAGCTGTGGTCGCTAGTGGTGCCAGCGCGATCCGGGCGGGTCGCATCATGCGCGCTCCTTCGCGTTGCGTGTCCGGGGCTCTGCAACTCCCTGCGTGGGGTAATTATCTACCCCATTTGCACACGCTGCATGCAAGAAATCCACAGTCCTCGGGTCGGCCGGGTACCCAGTCCCGCTACTTCAAGGGGTCTAGGCGCTGCTAAGAGCCGTCCCACACGACGCGGGACATGTTCACTAAAATGAACGCGGTGAATTCCGTCGATGAGACTTTTCACCTGCGCAGGCTGCGCGTCGCGCAGGTCCGGCTACGGCGTGCGCGCCAGGCCCGGGACCACGCAATTCGTCAGGCGATCAAAGCGAAGATCACCTATCGGAAGGTTGGGCAGGCCGTGGGCCTGCATGTTTCGCACGTGCACAAGATCGCGAAGTCGGAGACCACGGACCCAGAGGAGGCGTGATGCTGTTCCTCAGAGGTAGGCGCGAGCGCAAGAAGCGCAATCCGGACGAGCTCACTTTGCGCGAGCGCGTGGCTGAGTTCGGCGAGCGTCTGAACCAGGCGCACGAGGATCGACCCCGCGCGCCACACGCGCTGATCTCGCCAATTCCATATGACCCCGGCGGGTTCTCGAGCAAGCGCCAGGCAGAGTTGGACGCTGAGTTAGCGCGGCAGCGTCAGGGCGAGGAAGGGGCGTAGGGTGGGGCGGGCCCAGCGCGCGGCCGAGGAGATCAATCGAAGGCAAGTGCCGGAGCTCTGGTAGCGGCAATGGCACACGTGATGGTTGATCGTCGCGCCGAACGAAGAGCTGCGCGTCATGTTCTGGGAATTTCTTGACAAATCCCGCAGCACCACAGAGGCGAGGCCCGTGACGTGGGACGAGAAGCTGGGGCGGAGGATCCGCCGGTTCTTTCAGATATTCATGACACCGATCTCACCGCGCCGAGAAGATCCGCTCGAGCAGTGGGAGCGTCGCAAGCTCGAAGCGTTGGAGATCGAGGCGCTGGAGCGCGAGATGCGGCGACGAGACAAGCGCGACAAGCGCGAGCGCCGCGCTAGTCGCGAGCGGAACGGCTGAATATGAAGCGGGCCTTGAAGCGGTTTGCGCAGGCGATAGGCAGGTTCGTCGTGCTGGTCCACCTCGGCCCGCGGTTCGGGTCCTCTGGCGCTCGCGTCATCGGCTCCGATCCGATTGAGGATTGGGAGCAGCGCCAGCGCGAGGCTGAAGAGGTGGATCGAGCGCAAGCCCGCGAGCTTGACGATCTCGCATAGGGCGATGACCCTACGTTGGGATATCACCCGAAATATTTCCGAGTGATATCCCAACGTGCTCACGGGCCCCTCGAGAGATCAGCCGGGGCTATGGGCTGCGAAGTAGCGCTCGACGTCGGCACCCTCGCCGTACGTCGTCGTGAGCACAGAGTGTCTGTGGTGGCCGCGGAAGCACGGATCGGTCGATCGTCGGCTGAGTGCGAACGTGGTCGGGTCGGAGAGGTTTGTGCCCACTGTGGTGACGCCGGGCAGCAGCGTCCACACGATTAGGCCCATGCGGATCTTCTGCAGATAATGGAACAGTTGCGGTAGGACAGTGGGTGCGTTTGGGTTGCATTCTGTGTATTGGGGGTGGAAGGCCTCGGGGAATACAGGCACCGCTTTGGTGAAGCGTCCAAAGTCCGCGTTCCACTCGGGCTCGGTGTCCTCATTTGAGTTCAGGGTGGGCGCGACGCCATAAGCGATGTTCTTCCCCCGCAGGTAGAACTGGGGAAGCAACGTGAGGTCGCGGTCGGAGTCGTTGCCCTCGGCGATGATCACGTTGTTTGCGCCCGCATTCCTGATCGTTCGCACCAGGGCCTGATCGCCGACATACTGCGCGCCGTCGACAGTCCCGCCATTGCGCCAGATCTGCCATACCCTGCGCTCACTGCCGCCGACTGCGGAGGTCGGGAGGCGGGGTTCGTTGAAGAGGTCGAATAGCACGTGTCGGTTTCGCCGGAAGTGCTTGGCCATGTACGACCAAAACTGAATCGCCGACGCGGTCGGCAGCGGCGGAGCATGGAAGCGCTCTTCCTGGAGGGTGAGGATCGAGGCCATGTGAAGGCTGGTCGCCTGATTGACGAGGCTGTGAATCAGGTCGCGGTACTGAGTGTTGACCTGCCCGTCGGACGAAAAGAGATACTCCTGCGAGACCTGAAGGCGGATCACGTCTGCGTGCCAGAAGCTTGCGGCCGCGCTCAGCATCTCCGAACCGGGCCAGGGACTCTGGTTCGAGTCGCCCTGACACAGCTCGTTTTCAGGGACATCGGTGAGTGAGGTGCAGTCGATGACGAAGCCGTAGGGCACGAACTGCACGCCGTTGGTTCCGACGACTTCATTGCCCCTCACCCGGTACGGAGGCGAGGCCGCAGTAGGCATCTGCGAGCGGACCGGCGCGGACGCGCTCGCGCCGGTGGCGGTGAAGGCCAGCACCAATGCCACAGCGGCCAAGCCAGCAAGCAAGCCTGCGGTCTTCGGATGACAGCTCAAGTCAGCCTCCCCTGGACGTTCTCTCCCGTAGAAGACCGAAACGCAAGCGCGAGTATAAAAGTGCGCTGCCCACGTGGGTGGTCGGCCCGTCAGGCAGCCGAGGGCTGAGCCGGCGGCACCACGGGCGGCGAACCGCGCCGCTTTGCCTCCTCGATCGGCACCTCGAGCTCGACGTTCCACCCCTGCGCGAAGCCGATCATGGCGAACATGATCAGAAGCACCTGGACCGGGATCATCAGCAACGTCAATGTCCCGAGCACGTCCGCCGATAGCCCGCCGCCGCCAAAGATCGACTGGGCTGACGCGAATCCGGCATTGCTGCGGTCAAACCAGCTCGTCCCCGAGAGTCCCATTGCCGCGACCACCGCGACCATTACGAGCAGAATCGCCAGGCCCGCGGCGACGGGCAACGACCCCCGGCTCCAGCGCCACACGTAATAGGCCAGCACCAAATACGCGAGGCACCACACGAAGTTCAGCGGGGTAAGGCCCTCGAGCTTCGACCACCCGCCAAACGTCACCAGCACCATGAGCGCGACTGAGACCAGCAAGATCGCCACGACGATGACCTTCACCACCTTGCATTCCGGTTTGTCGCGGTTGGGATGGATGACCGTATAGCCGGGCGTCAGGGTGCGTCTGTGTGCCACAGCGCGGACCTTACCCGGCATCGGGACCATGTGTATCAATTCACCTGATTGAAGTCTGCTGGCTCAGGAACAGCCGGGACCTAGAATCGGGTCGGCCCAGCGCGGGCGTGGCGAAATTGGCAGACGCGCCGGCTTTAGGTGCCGGTGGGCGAAAGCCCTTGGGGGTTCGAGTCCCTCCGCCCGCACTGAAACGCAGGCTCAGTTCTGCGTTGTCAGCGGCCGTGCCGCTCGAATATGTCGAGCGGCAAAAACGCGCCCACGACCCAGTTCGGGGCATCGACGACTTCGTGAATACGCAGATCAGCAGCCACCGACGCGATTGCGTAGGCCTCCTCGCGGTCTCGCCCGTGGTGCTGCATCAGGTGGTCTACGAGCTCGCGCGTCGCCTCCCGGGCGGCCTCGAGAAGGTCTGGACCAACGCCGGTGCAAACGTGATGAGGGCCGGAGCGCGCCGGTGTCGCCGCATGAGGCACGAAGTACTGCGGCGTCCGGATCCGCAGGTCCTTGCGGACGGTCAGACGCAAAGTGATGTCCATCGAAGACTCCACGGCGGTCCCGCACACCTCTCCATCGCCCATCGCGGCGTGCGTATCTCCGACTGAGAGCAACGCACCCTCAACGCCGATCGGGAGAAACAGCCTCGAACCTGCCCGCAGGTGCCGGATGTCCATGTTGCCGCCCCACTTCCGTGGCGGGACAATCGAGTGATGGCCCGGCTCCGGCGGCGCCACGCCGATGGTGCCCGGGAACGGGTCATAGGGCAGAGAGACGCCGGCGCCGAATCGGACGCGGTCAGCGGACGCGTCGACCTCCGAGATTCGCAACCACGGGTCCGGATACTCGTCGGCCAGCAAGCCGAAGCCCGGGATGATCGCGGTCCATCCCCAATCGCGCGGACGCAGCTCCAGGATGTCGATCGCGAGCACCTCGCCTGGCCGCGCGGCCTTGACGAAGACCGGACCGGTCACCGGGTTGACGCGCGTGAAGTCCAGTTCGGCGACGGCTGAAGCATCGGAGTGGCGATGGAGCTGGCCGCCCGACGCGTCTCGCACCTCAAGTTCCATCTCTGCGCCCGATTCGACCTCCAGCGCCGGCGGGATGGAGTTGTCCCACCCGAGGTGGACCGAGCCCTGGGTGACGTGGTGCAGGGAGGGAGCGCGCATGTTTGTCCGCGAGCAAGCCTAACCCCGAGCGCCCTCGTTCTCCACGGGCAAGATTCGACGGCGTTTGCGACCACCGTGCTCCAACTCCGCGCGCAACCTTCGCAGCGAGCGCGAGCGGATCTGTTGGACGTTTGCGACGGTCGGCACCGGGCCGGGCTCGAGGCATTGCACGAACATACGTTCGTCGGCGGACGGAACCGATACCCGCACGAGCGGCTGCTCCTACGCGCGGGCTGGACAGTGACCCAACGCGCTGCACTCAGCTAGGCCACGACTGGCGTAGCAGGGGAGACAGGACTCGAACCTGCAACCGCCGGTTTTGGAGACCGGAGCTCTTCCAGTTGAGCTACTCCCCTCTGTCTCGCGGAAGTCTAGGCGAGGAGTGGATCCGGATCTCTCAAAGAAGTAAGCCCACCATAGTGGCCGGGTGGACGGAGCGAATGGAGCGCGCTCGACGTACCATGCGCCCGATGAAATCCCACACCACCTACCGCACTTTCAACACCGAGCGCAGGCGGGAGTTCGTTCGCATCACCGAGGACGTCGCGGAGGCCGTCGACGAAGCCGGCATCAGCGAGGGGATGGTGCTCGTGTCCGCCATGCACATCACCGCCGGGGTGTGGGTGAACGACGATGAGCCGGGGATCCAGGCCGATGCGCTGGAGTGGCTCGACAAGCTGGCGCCGCCGAGCTGGCAGGCTCCGCCGAACGATATGGCCGCAGAGTTGTTGCCCGATCCAGGCGACTACCGCCACCACCGCGGCGGCGAGGACAACGGCGACGCCCATCTGAAGAACTTGCTGGTTCACCATCAGGTCGTCATTCCGGTCACCGAGGGACGGCTCGATCTCGGTCCGTGGCAGCAGGTCTTCTACTGCGAGTTCGACGGCCAGCGGTCCAAGCGGCTGGTGATCAAGGTCATGGGGGAGTAGCGACGGACTCCTCGCGCGTCTTCGCCGACGACCTCCTCGGCGGCAAAGTCGCACTCGTCACCGGCGGGGGTACGAATCTGGGCAAGGCGGCAGCCGCCGAACTCGCCAGGTGCGGTGCCGCAGTCGTTATCGCGGGTCGGCGTGAGGATGTCCTCGAGGCAGCCAGCCGTGAGTTGGGCGAGCGTAGTTCGTGGGTAACAGGAGATATCCGCGAACGTCAGGACGCGGAGGGAATCGTTCGCGCTGTCCTGAAGAGGCATGGCCGCCTCGATTTCCTCTTGAACAATGCAGGCGGCCAGTACTTCGCGGCGGCCGAGCAGATCACGTCGAAGGGGTGGCGGGCCGTGCAGCGGCTCAACGTCGTCGGCACGCTGAACATGGCTCACACCGCACACGACCTCGCGATGTCCGAGGCCGGGTGCGGGACGATCGTGAACGTAACGGTCTCACCTCATCACGGGATGCCGGCCATGGCCCACACGGGAGCGGCGCGCGCGATGGTGGAGCAACTCACGCGCGAGCTTGCGACCCGCTGGGCGCACGATCGAGTCGCGGTCGCGGCGATCGCACTCGGCCGCTTCGCCACCGAGTCGATCCGGAAGTACCCGGCCGAGCTGTGGCGCCGGGCGGCCGAGTCGGTCCCGCTGCAGAGGCTTGGACTGGTGGAGGAATACGGCTGGCTGGTGGCCCTGCTCGCCTCTCCGCTAGGCCAGGCGCTGTCGGGCTCTGTGATCACGCTGGACGGAGCCCTCGACAATTGGTTCGGGCCATGGCCCCCGGAGTCACTTGCTGCGGATGGCGGCGTGCCAACCGAGGTACGCCAGCCGCCGGCCGTCTGAGAGACGGCCTGGCGACACAAGAGCGGCGGACGGGAATTGAACCCGCATCATCGGCTTGGAAGGCCGAGGCTCTACCATTGAGCTACCACCGCGTGGGTAACGCTCCTTGGAGCACACCGAGCGCGTTCCGGACGGTTACGGATATCCCGAGGAGGGGTATCGGGGCGTATCGTAGTCGCCCCATGAGAGTCCTGGTCCTGACGAGCGAGCCCATTTCCGCGGCGAAACTTTCGTCGGCGCTGCCTGGCGATCTCGATCCGAAGGATGTCGAGCTCCTGATCGTCACGCCCGCTCTTCAACCGTCGGCGCTGCGATTCTGGCTGTCAGACGCCGACGAGGCGATCGCCCGCGCCCAGCGCACAGAGCAGGAAACGGTTCAGCGACTCGGCGCGGAAGGGGTCCAGGTGGACAGCGAGACGGGGGAGAGCGATCCGGAGCAGGCCATCCAGGATGCACTTCAGACGTTCCCCGCCGATGAGATCCTCGTGTTTACCCATCCTGAGGACGAGCAGAGCTACCGCGAGGATGTGGACGTCGCGGTGCTGGAGCGGCGCTTTGGGGTGCCGGTGAAGCAGGCGACGATCGGCTGAAGGCCAGAGCTCATTTGCGCGATCGGGTCGTAGAATCCGTCCCGACCCACGGGGAGTGGCGCAGTCTGGTAGCGCACCCGGCTGGGGGCCGGGCGGTCGCAGGTTCAAATCCTGTCTCCCCGATCAGAGGAAAGGCGCCGTTGTAGGAGACGCAAGCTAACCGCGTTGGAAGCCTCAGCGCGGCGCGCCATCCTGCTGCCTTTCCCGCCCGTAATCTCTACGCACCAGGAGTGTGCCTGACTCGACCGATGGGGTCGCCGCCGCTATGACAACTGTCTCTGCAGCGCGCCGCGCCCGCGCACGCTGGGTCGCCGCGGTGTCTCCGCCCCGGGGGCGGGTCAGGCTGCGCTGGGACCACCCGGGCGTGCTCGCCGTCGGCGTATGGCTGCTGTGCTTGCCCATCGCGATCGTCCTTCCCGATGCGATCGACATCTCTCCGTTGACCATCCGCGGCTCGGCCGCGCCGCTCATTGTCGGCTTAGTGCTTGTGGCTGCCGGCGTCCTAATTGGGCGCACGAAGCGCGTTCCGGGAGGTGTTGGGCTGGCGGCGGGAGCGTTTGCCGGTTGGGTTGTGCTGACGATGCACACAGGCCTGCATGGCACGCCGTATGGATTTGGGGGCTTGGTCGGAGACGCAGGCCGGCTGGCGGCGCAGGCCGAGCGCTACACCACCACTGTGCACAGCGCGGACGGGATCGTCGGTTCCGTCCCCGCCGGGTTCCCGCCACTGTTCCCTTGGCTCGTTGGTCGCGCCTCAGCGATTGCGGGCGTTCCCGCATGGCAGATGCTCGGCATCGCCGAGGCGCTCGCGATGTCGGTCGCGATTCTCGCGGGCTTTTTGCTCTGGCGCCGCCTGGTGCCAGATGCGGTGGCGCTCGCGGTCACCATTGCCGTCTTCGCCGTATTCATGGACCCCGCCCGGCCATACCAGGTGATCGCCTTGATCCTGGTCGTTCCCTGGGCGCTCGCGACGTTCGCGACCCCCGCGCGCGGTCGGCTTGGCTGGCTGGCCGCCGGAATCCTGGGTGGGGTGCAGATCCTCCTGTATCCGCCCTACCTGATGTTCAGTGCTCTCGGAATCTTGGCGATGATCGTGCTGGTGGCCCGTTCTGCCTCGGCTCGCGGGCCCTACCTGAGACACGTCGGTGGAGTGGTCGCTGTCAGCCTCGTGGTCAGCTCGTGGTACTTCGTCCCGATACTGATTTCCGCGGCCGCACACGGAGCGCAGGTGTTTGCTTTCCCGTACGCCAACCCCGTTCCCAATGCCGCGAACCCGTTCCCGTTCCTGTCGCTTGCGACGCCGCTGGATGTGCTGACGGCGATCGGCGTGCTCGGACTGGTGTGGTACCGGCGACGAGCTTGGTGGGCCCTGCCGCTGATCTTGCTGACCCTCAGCGTGTACGTGTACCGGTTCGGGGCGCAGGCAATCTTTGTCGGAAGTGGAAACACCTTGCTGTTCGCAAGCACCACGGTCCTGGCGACCGCGGCGCTCACGACAGCAGGAGTTCTGACTCTCGCTCGAGCTGTGCCGGCGGTCCTGAAGCGCATGTCCGCCGCCGAGCCATCGGGACTGCGTACGCTGGCGCTGGCGGTCGTGGTTGTGTGGGCGGCGACAAGCGCGTGGTATGAGTGGATCCCCGGGGCACCGACGGTCTCCTCACCCGTCTTCAACCCTGCGCTGACGAGTTCATACAACGAGGCCAGCGCGGCGTTTCGACAACCGCTTCCGGACGGAAGCTATCCGCGTTATGCGCCGGCCAAGGGCCGCTTGCAGTGGTTCCCGGTTGACCCGGTCGTCGGCGACGTTCAATCCGTGCTCGGTCCCGGGGCGCGCCCGGTCACGCTCTCCACGAGCGAGCAGTTGTTCGCGACCGAGCCCTGGCCCGGCTTCATCGCCGTCGACCCCACGGCCGCGGCGGGCACCTCTCGCTGGTCCTCGCGGTTCGCGGCACTCCAAAAGCTTTCCCACGTCACCAATGCGAGCGCCTTCGGTCGGGCATCGGCGCACACAGCCGATGGTCCGATCGGCGTATTCATCCTGCGCGCCGACGGCCCGACCTGGGATTGGACGGCGGACGATCAGCGGGGGACCGTTCGATTCAAGCCGAACCAGTTCGCCTCACCGACTTTCGCGATCTTTCGCGATTTGCCGTCCGGGCTCGTGATGGCGGTGCGGCGATGAGCGTCCTCTCCAAAGCAAAGGCCTCCACCCTTGACCAGGCCGCGAAGTCCGGTCCGCGGTTGGCGCGCCGTCCTGAGTTGATGGGCAACCCGATGGTGTGGGCCGTGGCGGTGTGGGCCCTCTGCCTCCCGCTGGCGCTGGCGTTACCCGGCGTGATCGGACTGCCCCCGAACACGGCGCGAGGCTCCGCTCCCACGCTGGTTGTGGCAATCGTGCTCGTGTTCGCCGGCGTGCTCGTTGCGCACCGCTGGCGAAGCCCTTGGGTGGTTGGGGTGGTGGTCGGAGTGTTTGCCGGATGGGTGGTCTTCGCGATGCATACCGGCCTGTACGGATCTCCTTACGGCTTTAACGGCATCAGCGTCGACGCCGGAAGGCTGTCGGCGCAGGCCGAGCGCTACACGACCACCATGCACAGCGCCGATGGGATAGTCGGCTCTGTCCCCGCGGAGTACCCACCGCTGTTCCCGTGGCTGATTGCACGCGCGGCCGTGCTCACAGGTGTCCCGGCATGGAGGCTCGTGGGTCTCTCGGAGACGCTGCTCATGTCGTTGGTGGTGCTGACTTCATTCGCTCTGTGGCGCCGGATGCTCCCCAACTGGGTCGCGCTTGCCGTCACCCTGGCCGTGTTTGCCACGTTCATCGAGCCCGCCAAGGCGTATGAGGTCATGGCGCTCGATGTGACGATCCCGTGGGCGCTGGCTTCGTTCGCCGGCCCACCCGTAGGGCGCCTCCGCTGGCTACCGGCGGGGGTAATCGGCGGCCTGTTGCTCCTGCTTTACCAGGCGTTTCTGGTTTTCGCGATGCTCGGGATCATCGGCCTGATCGTGCGCGAGTGGCGGCGCGCCCCCGACCGTCGGCGTTTCGTGGCCCACGTGGCGGCGATCGGGCTGACGGCCTTGGGGATCACCTCCTGGTACTGGATCCCCTACCTGTCATGGGCACTCACCCACGGGCTCCAGGGGACGGCGTTGCACCACCCGAATCCCGGGTTGACGCTGAATCCATTCCCGTTCCTCTCGCTGACTCCGTTCGGCCTACTGACCGCCGTTGGTCTGCTCGGCCTCGTCTGGTACTGGAGGCGGGCCTGGTGGGCCGTGCCGCTCGCGATCCTGACGGTGGGCGTTTACGCCTACCGGATCCTTGCCGAGATGATCGACATCCACAGCGGCAGCACGCTGTGGTCGGGTTACACGCCGCGCGCTACCGCCGCGCTGCTGGCCGTCGCGGGCGTATTGACGCTTGTCCGTGTCGGACCGGCACTCGCTCGCCGTCTACCCGTTTTGTCGTCCGCCCGTCTCGGCACCGTCGCCCTGGCGACCCTCACTCTTTTTACGTTTACCGCGGCCTGGAGCGACTGGGTGTTGGGGGAACCTGACAACTCCAACCAGGCGTTCACACCGGAGATCACAACCGGATTCAGCCAGGTCGAGCGTGCGTCCGCACAGTGGCTTCCCGGCGGGGGATGGCCGCGGTTCGCACCTCGGGCAGGCCGCGTTCCCTGGTTCCCGGTTGATCCAATCGTTCACGACGTACGCTCCGTGCTGGGGGTGACGGCGACACCCACGACGCTGTCCTACAACGAAGGGTTGTTCGCGATTCAGCCGTGGCCGGGCTACATCGCCGTGGACGCCTCGGCGGCCGCGAGCACGTCGGACTGGGTTTCGAGGCTTGCCGCCCTCAAACGGCTCTCCCAGGTTAGGAACCCCGGAGCGTTCGCGCACGCAGCGGCCCATACGCGATACGGGCCGATCACGGTGTTCGTGCTCAAGAAACGCGGCCGGGTGTGGGAATGGATCCCCTTCCAGCACCCGGGGACGGTGACATTCTCCCCCAGACAGTTCGCGTCGCCCGCATTCAAGGTGTTCTCGAATCTGCCCAACTGGACCGTCGTCGCAGTCCGCCGCGGCCCTTAGGCGCGACCGGTGTGGGTTGAGCCGCTCGCAGTCCGCCGCGGCCCTTAGGCGCGACCGGTGTGGGTTGAGCCGCTCGCTATGCCGCGCGATCCCGGTAATACGCGGCGTTCAGTTCCGTGAACCGCTGCCACTCCTGAGGCACCTGGTCCTCAGGGAAGATCGCGTCGACCGGGCATGATTCGACGCAGGCGTCGCAGTCGATGCATTCCTCAGGGTCGATGAAGAGCTGATTCACATCGTCCCAGTCGGACTCTTCGGTGGTGGGGTGGATGCAGTCGACGGGGCACACCTCGACACACGAGTAGTCCTTCACCCCAATGCACGGCTCTGTGATTACGTAGGTCATGGCGTCTGACTCCTCAACGAGGCTGGCCCCCAAAGATTATTCCTGCCGCAGCGTGCTCTTGCGCCTCCCCGACGGCGCATATAAAGTCGCGAGCCCGCGTCTCTCCTCGCGAAGGGGGTCCAAAGGGATGTATCCGTCAAAGTTCGAGTACCACGTTCCGTCCTCTTTGGACGAGACGCTCTCGATTCTCGACCGCCTCGGCGAGGACGGCAAAGTCCTGGCCGGCGGTCAAAGTCTGATCCCGCTGATGAAGCTCCGGTTTGCAGCACCCCAGGCGCTGGTCGACATCAACCGGCTCTCCGGGCTCGACGAGATCGCCGAGGAGCCCGACGGGCTGAGGATCGGCGCGCTCGTCCGTCACAAGACATGCGAGCGCTCGCCAGCCCTACGGGGCCGCTTCGGGGTGCTGGGCGATGCCGCCCCGCTGATCTCTGACCCGATCGTGCGCAACCTCGGGACCATGGGCGGCTCGCTGGCCCACGCCGACCCGCAGGGCGACTGGGCCTCGGCACTCCTCGCGGCCAACGCCACGGTGACAGTCCGTAGCGCGGGCGGCGAGCGCACGCTTGCGCTCGATGACCTGCTGAAGGGCCCATTCACGACTGCGCTCGAGGCCAACGAGGTGCTGACAGAGATCCGCGTTCCCGACCCCGGGCCGCGAGCCGGCGGGACATACCTCAAGCTCGAGCGCAAGGTGGGCGACTTCGCGACCGTGGGAGTGGCGGTCGCGCTCTCGCTCTCAGACGGACACGTGGAGCGAGCCGGGATCGCGCTGACGGCGGTCGGGCCGATCAACCTCCGAGCGACCGCCGCAGAGGAAGCGCTCGCCGGCGCGGAGCTTGACGATGAGGCAATCTCGTCCGCAGCCCGTTTGGCGGCAGAGGCAGCCGAGCCAAAGAGCGATCTGCGCGGCAGCGCCGACTACAAGCGAAATGTGGTGCGCGTGTTCTGCGAGCGCGCCCTGCGACGAGCGGCAGACTCCGCGCGGGCCGCATAGGAGATTGGTCGAGATGGCCGAACAGACGTGTCCCAACTGTGGCGCAGAGGTGCCGCGCGAGACCGGGCAGCACGCCACCACCCCGAGCGCGGGCGTGGTGCAGTGCCCAACCTGCGGCGCATCAGTGACGCTGGATAAGCCTGGCGCCGATGCCGACCACCAGGCCGTGGAGGCTTCCGGAGACGTGCCGCGCGCCTCCGAGACCCGCGGCGGCGAAACGAGCGGAGAGGACTATTTCGCCGGCGAGGAGACGGTCGAAGGGGTGATGAACGAGGTGAGGGAGAAGGACGATGCTTGAGACAGAGCCTGCCGTACAGCAGATCGAGGTTGTGGTCAATGGCCAGCGACGCTCGGCCGCCGTCCAACCGCGCATGTTGCTCGTCCACCTCCTGCGCGGAGAGCTGGGGTTGACCGGCACGCACATCGGCTGCGACACGACGAGCTGCGGAGCATGCACGGTCCTCCTCGACGGTGTGCCGATCAAGTCGTGCACGATGTTCGCTGTACAGGCAAACGGGCGTGAGATCACAACCGTCGAAGGGCTCCGCCAAGGCGGCGCCCTTCATCCCATCCAAGCTGGATTCAAAGAGGAGCACGGATTGCAGTGCGGCTTCTGTACGCCCGGCATGATGCTCACAAGCGCTGCGCTGCTTGCCGAGAATCCAAACCCCACCGAGGAGGAAATTCGCTGGGCGCTGTCGGGCAACATCTGCCGGTGCACGGGCTATCAGAACATCGTCAAGGCGGTGCAATGGGCGGCGGAGAAAATGCAATCTGAGCAAAGCCCGGATGCGTCGGCAACCCCCGGCGACGCGGCGTAAAGGCTCGAACGACTTAGGAGGTCGAGATGGCGGTCGAAGAGAAGCAGGCGCCGTGGCTGGGCCGGTCGATCAAGCGCAAGGAGGACGATCGCTTCATCCAGGGCCGGGGGAACTATGTCGACGACATCAACCTCCCCGGGATGCTGCACATGGCGATCCTGCGCAGCCCTTTTGCCCACGCGCGTATCAACTCGATCGACGCCTCGGCCGCGCAGGAGGTTCCTGGCGTTGTCGCCGTCGTCACGGGCGAGCTGCTGGCGCAGCACAACCTCGCCTGGATGCCGACGCTCTCTGGCGACACGCAGGCGGTCTTGGCCACCGACAAGGTGCGGATGCAGGGTCAGGAGGTGGCGTGCGTGGTCGCCGAGGACCCTTACGTCGCCCATGACGCGCTCGAGTTGATCGAGGTCGACTACGAGCCACTCGACGCGGTTGTCACTCCCCAGCAGGCGCTGGCCGAGGGGGCGCCGATCATCCGGGACGACAAGGAGGACAAGACCGACAACCGTGTCTACCACTGGGAGGCCGGCGACAAAGAAGCAACGGACAGCGCGTTCGAGCGCGCCGACCGCGTGGTGCACCTCACCACCTTCTACCCACGCTGTCACCCGGCGCCGCTCGAGTGCTGCGGCTGCGTCGCCGATGTCAACCCGGCCAGCGGCAAGGCCACGATCTACATGACCTCACAGGCCCCCCATGCCCACCGCACGGTGTTTGCGCTGGTGGCGGGCCTCCCTGAGCAGAACATCCAGATCATCTCGCCGGACATCGGCGGGGGGTTCGGCAACAAGGTTCCGATCTACCCGGGCTACGTGGTGGCCACCGCCGCCTCGCTTTTGCTGGGGCACCCGGTCAAATGGATCGAGGACCGCACCGGCAACCTGATCTCGACGGGGTTTGCGCGCGACTTCCACATGGAGGGAGAGCTCGCGCTAACCAACGAGGGCAAGATGGTGGGGCTTCGGGTCCGGATGCTCTCGGACCAGGGATATTCGTACGCCGATGCACAGCCCAGCAAGTTCAGGGCCGGGCTCTTTCACGTCGTCACCGGCTCCTATGACATCCCCGCTGCCCATGTTGTGACGGACGGGGCCTACACCAATAAGGCGCCGGGCGGGGTCGCCTACCGCTGCTCTTTCCGCGTCACCGAAGCATCCTTTTTCATCGAACGCTTGGTGCAGACGGCTGCTTATGAGCTCGGCATGGACCCGGCCGAGCTGCGGCGCATGAACTTCATCCGCGCCGACCAATTCCCCTACACCTCCGCCACCGGCTTCGTCTACGACTCAGGCGACTACGAGCGCGCGCTCGACCTGGCCCTGGAGAAAGCCGGTTACCGCGAGCTGCGAGAGGAGCAGCGGCGCATGCGCGAGGAGGGCCGGCTGTTCGGGATCGGGCTGGCCAGCTTCACGGAGGTCGTGGGCGCCGGTCCGGGCCGCAAGTACGACATTCTGGGAATCCAGATGTTCGACTCGGCTGAGTTGCGCATCCACCCGACCGGCAAGGCGATCCTCAAGCTCGGCGTAAAAAGCCAGGGGCAGGGTCACGAGACGACGTTCGCCCAGATCGTCGCAGACGAGCTTGGCCTGCCCCCGGACGACATCACCGTTCAGGAGGGCGACACCGACAACACGCCCTACGGACTCGGTACCTACGCCTCACGCAGCACGCCCACGGCCGGGGCGGCCACCGCCGTGGTCACCCGCAAGGTGCGCGAGAAGGCAAAGCGGATCGCCGCCAACATGCTCGAGTGCGCACCCGAGGATCTGGAATGGGAACGCGGCCGCTTCTACGTCAAGGGTTCGCCGGACAAGAGCAAGACGATCCAGGAGGTCGCCTTCGCCGCCTACACGGCCGTGCCCGAGGGCGAGGAACCGGGCCTAGAGGGCGTGAACTACTACGACCCGCCGAACATGACCTTCCCGTTCGGCACGTACGTGGTTGCCGTCGAGGTGGACCGGGGCACGGGCGCCTGGACGGTGCGCAAAGTGATCGCCGTCGACGACTGCGGGGTTCGCATCAACCCGATGATCGTCGAGGGCCAGATCATGGGCGGCCTGACGGAGGGATTCGGCATGGCAGCGATGGAGCTGATCACGTTCGATGAGGACGGCAACTGCATCGGCTCGAACTTCATGGACTACCTCCTGCCCACCAGCTGGGAGACACCGCACTACGACCTCGCCGAGACCGTGACGCCCTCTCCCCACCACCCGATCGGCGCGAAAGGCGTGGGGGAGTCGGCGACGGTTGGTTCGCCTGCCGCCTACGTCAACGCCGTCGTAGATGCGCTTGCGCACGCCGGCGTACGCAACCTCGAGATGCCGGTCGGTCCGGACAGGGTGTGGATGGCGATGTCGGAGGCCGGGCTAGCGGAGTGACCTCGCCGGCCGACGTGATCGTCGCGGCCGGCCGGCTGGCCGGCGAGGGCAAGGCCTACGCGCTGGCAACCGTGGTCGACGTACGCCGTCCAGCGTCCACCCGCCGGGGCGATCGGGCGCTCGTAACGCTCGAGGGATCGCTGATCGGCTGGGTCGGAGGCGCCTGCTCAGAGCCGATCGTGATCCGGGAGAGCCTGCGCGCGCTGGCCGACGGCCGCCCGCGCCTCGTGCACATCGGCCCACGGGCGAAGCTCGGCGATTTGGAGCTGCCGACCGACGCCGTGTTGGCGGAGAGCCACTGTGCTTCGGAGGGGGTCGTGGAGGTGCTGGTCGAGCCGCACCTGCCCACGCCCTTGCTGGCCATTGTCGGCGACAGCCCCGCGGCGCGGACGCTCTCCGAATTGGCGGCGTCGATCGGCTGGCGCGTGGCTAATGAGCTGACACGGGCCCCGGACGCGGTCGTGGTGGCGACCATGGGCCGGATGGACGAGGAGATGTTGGCCATGGCGCTCGCCGCGGGTGCCCGGTATGTGGGCCTGGTGGCAAGCTCTCGCCGCGCCGGCGCGGTGCTCGGCGCGCTTCGCTCCCGGGGACTGGACGAGGAACAGCTCGCGCGGGTGCGGAGTCCGGCGGGCCTGGACCTCGGCCCCGGTACCCAGGAGGAGATCGCCGTGGCGATCCTTGCCGAGCTGGTTGCCTGGTCACATACGCCGGGCGCCGTTCGGGGCGCCATCGAAGCCGGCCCGTTCGCGGAGGCGGTCGACCCGGTGTGCGGGATGACCGTGCCGGTCCCAGGCGCCCGGATCGCAGCTGAGCACGACGGTACGACCTATTGGTTTTGCTCCCCGGCTTGCCGCGCGCGGTTCGTTTCCGAGCCCGATCGGTACGCCACGGCTAGATGAGCCTCTTCTCCGCAATATTCGTCTGCGCCCGCGATGGCAGCCTGATGCGCATACAGCGCGCCAACGGCACTTGGGTGGGCGCACGACAGCTGGAGGACGCGGGCGCTCAATGTGTCGCGATCAGCCAGCGCCGTGTGCTCGTGGGCACGCACGATCGTGGGGTGCTGTTCAGCGCCGACGCCGGAGAAAGCTGGGAGCAGGCCGATCTTCCGGAGCGCAGCGTCTTTTCGGTCGCGATCAGCGATGCCGATGGGGCCCTGTACGCAGGCACCGAGCCAAGCCGGCTTTTCGTTTCGCGCGACGCACAGCACTGGAGTGAACTTGAAGCACTCCAACGGATCCCATCGCGCGATCGGTGGAGCTTCCCGCCGCGGCCCTGGACGCATCACGTTCGGTGGATAGCGCCGGACCCCCGTCACCAAGAGCGCCTGCTGGTGGGGATCGAGCTGGGTGGCCTGATGTACTCCGACGACGCGGGTGAAACCTTCTCGGATCACCGGCCCGGTGCAAAAAGAGACGTCCACAACGTGGTTTGGCACCCGCGCGTACAGGGACGCGTCTACGAAGCGGCGGGCGACGGCGCGGCCTTCAGTCGCGACGGCGGCTTGACCTGGGAGGCCGCCGACGGGGGGCGCGACCTGCCCTACTGCTGGGCGCTCGCAGTCGACGCCTCCGACCCGGAGTCCTGGTACGTCTCTGCCGCCTCCGGTCCCGGCACCGCCCACAGGGGCACAGACGCGCGCGGCGCGCTTTACCGGTGGAGCGGCAAGGCCTGGAAGCAACTCGCGCTGCCCGACGACACGATGCCCTACGCCTTGGTCGCCAGCGACGCCGAACTTATCGCCGGGATGGCGGACGGGCGCATCATCCACAGCGGCGACCGCGGGCAGAGCTGGACGGATACGGGCGTACAGGCCGGACCCGTCGTCGCGCTGGCAGCTGACTGACCCCTAGAGGCCTGAGGGCCGAATTACGATGACCCGTGTGGGGACGCTGCCTCAGGCTGAGAAGGCGCCACCATTCGCTCCACCGCTTCGACCACCTGCCTCAAGGCGTCCAGCGAGGCCAGTGGATCGCCCGGAAGCTGAAGGGCATGGTCGAGCCCGGGGAGCTCGACCACCTCGAGCGCCGGGTTTGACGGGATCGCTTCCCGGCGCCAGAAGTCGTCTGCGGTTCCGCCCATGACGATGGTGGCGCGGCGCGCACGCGCTAGACCTTCGCTCACCGCGGGCTCGGTCAGTGCCGGTGTGAGCCAGACGGCGGGAAGATCGAGGTCGCTGACGTGACCGGCGAGCAGCGTGGCGAGCGACTTTCCGATCACCAGCACCCGGGCTGAGCCGGCCGCAGCGAGGGCGGCCTCGGCGGCGGCGCGCTGCCACTCGATGGGGTCTTCGTGTTCGCCGGGCTCCCCCAGCACCTCCAGGGCGCTCCAACCATGTGTGAGGGCGGTCTCGCGAGCGAACCACAGCACGGGGGCGCGGGTCGGGTAGACCATGCCCGGCAAGAGCACGGCGCAGCGCGCGGGGTCCCCGTCGTGGCGGAGCCCGGAGCAGGGACCGAGATCGACGCGTTGTGACATGGAAGTGGGCAGAGTAGTCATTAGGAGGGCAGGGCGCGGCCACCGTGCCGCGCCCTAGAGCAGGCTGCCCCGCGGCGGCACGGTCCACGTGCGGCGGGCAAAGTCAGCCGCTGTGTCGCGACCGAGGTCGGCAACAGTGGCTGCGCCGGCGGCCGCCATCGCCCTGCCCAATTCGCCCCACGCTCGCGCGATACTGCCCACTTTGGCGGTGGGTCCAAAACCTGTCGCGGCGCGCAGCTCGTTCGCACGGCCCTCGACATCCGCAAGCGTGAACTCCCCGAACGGCTTGTAGCCGTAGGCGGCGTAGACGGGGACAAGCAGCGGGTCGGTGTCGTTCACGACCCATCCTCTCCGCCCAGATGATGCTCGCTCACCAGAGCCCCCATTTGGGCATCGCGGAAAGCGCCCCGTTGCGCAGCGCTCGTTCGGTATCGGCGGTGCGCACGCTCGTCGGGTACGGCGGGCGCCGCCAGGGGTGAGGGGCGATCGTGCCGTAGTGCTCGCGCAGATAGGCGGTCAGCTCGCCCCGATGCGAGGCACACGAATACCGGCGCGGGCCCAGCGGCCCGCCGCCCAGCCAAACAAGCCACCTTCCCGGTGGCGCCTCGAGATACTGGCCGAAGGCGAGCTCGCGCAGGCCGTGCTCGAGTGAGCGCTGTGTATCGGGATCCGGCACCGCGCTACAGAAATCACACCGAAAGATGACCCGCGTCGGCATCTCGAGCCTCACCAGGACGGCCGATATCCGCTCTGCAGTGCGTCCGATCGCCGGCGCCACCTGGGTTCCATATCGAATCGGTTGCGGATGGCTCGCCCGCGGAGGCGTCGCAGCACCGGGCCGTAGGAGAAACGGGCGCCGCGCGCGGCGAGCGTTCCCAGCGGGCTCGGCTCCATGAACGGCATGAACCGATCCGGAAACCCCGGCATCGTGCAGGCCATGCATATCCCGCCCACGTTGGGGCAGCCGCCGACCCCGCCGATCCAACCCCTCACAGGCACGTTGCACTTCACGACGGGCCCCTTGCAGCCGACCTTTACGAGGCAGCCTCGATGGTCGGCGGGGGTTCGCGCGAACTCCCCCTGCTCAGCGAAGCCGGCGCGCCCACATGACTCCTGCACCGTGCGGGTGAAGAGCGACCGCGGCCGGCCCTGTTCGTCGAGCTCGATCGTCTCCTGCACACCGGCGATGCGCAGCGTGAGGTGAAGCAGGGTCTCGGTGATGTTGTCGGGCTGGACGGGACAGCCGGGAAGGTTGACGATCGGCATCCCCAGTCGTGAGGTCCAGTCGGCGCCGAGGTAGTCGCGCAGGCCCATCGCGCCCGTCGGGTTCCCGCGCATTGCTGGAATGCCACCGTAAGCCGCGCAGGTTCCAAGCGCCAGAACTGCCGCGGCACGGGGAGCCAACCGATCGATCCAGGTCGTGGTGGGGATCGGTTGGCCGGTGTCGGGATCGGTGCCCAGCCCCGACCAGTGGCCGTCGCCGTTGATCTGCTCGTTTGGCACCGAGCCCTCGAGTACCAGCAAGAAGGGATCTAGGCGACCAGCCGCCGCGCGCCAAAAGGCCGCCATGAACTCCTCCCCGGTCTCGTACGCAAGCATCGAGTTGTAGATCGCGATCGGCGGTGTCCCCGGCAGCACCCCACGCAACAGGTCCTCGAGGCTGGGGCTGGTTGCGGCCGTCATCGCGACCGAGTCGCCGTCGCAGCCAAGGCCGGTGGTGAGCCAGAGAATGTGGACCAGCTTGCGCGCGGCGTACGCCCGTTTGGGCGCGAATCCGCGCGTCGCCATCACCGCGCCGCCTGGACGAGGCTCGCCGGCAGCAGGTGGCGCACCGCCTCGCCCGTTCGCTCTCCGAGTGCGTCCAGGTGCTCGGCGATCGACCCGTGGAGGTGCCATCCGTCATCGCATCCGCTCACCAAGCCGGCGCCCGCCAGGCGCTTGAGCGCATGCGTTACGGAAGGTCGCTCGGCGCCGACCAGCCGGCCTAGCAGCAGGTGCGTCAGCGGCAGTGGCAGTCGAACCCCTCCGGGCTCGACCTTTCCCCAGCGGGCGGCCAGGTGCCAGAGCAGGAGCAGCAGCCGCACCTCGAGCCGGGGCTGAGCGGCGATGCCGCGCTGGACCGCGAGACTGTGGACGCGGCGCTCGGCGCGATGAAGGAGGACCTGCGTGATTTGGGGCCAGGGCCTGACCCGGTCGGCGAACTCCGCATCCAAGATCGCAAAGCGCACCGGCTCGAGCGCACGCCAGCTGACATCGCAGCCGATGAACTCATCCTCGTCTCCGCCGCCGCTCTGGACCAGGTCTCCGCGGCCCAAGAGCTCGGCCACCACACGGTCGACCACGCGCGCATAGCCCACGAGCGCGCCGGCCAGCACGAGCAGGCCCGGGCCGCCCGGCGTCGACGCGAGTGCCCCGGTGAGATCGATCTGGCCCGGCTCGAGCTCGAAGGTAACCGCGGTCGCCGCGGGGCGTGCCGCGAACCGCATGCGCACGTCAAGCTCGCCTGCCAGGTCTGGGTCGAGGTCGAGCAGGTAATGCCAATACCTGCGACGCGCGTGGGCCATCTGCCGCTGGGGGCGAGTCTACGCAGCGCCTGATGCGACAACAAGGCTCGGTAATCCCGCTTACCGGCGCCTGGCAGGGCCTCGCGCCAGGTGGTATATGACCATCAGACGGGCAGTGCGTCCGTTATGGCTGCCCCGGCCGACGAGGGAGTGACATATGTGCTTGGCGATACCTGGGCAGGTGATCGAGTTCGTGGACTCGGCCAATCAGATCGCCAAAGTTGATGTCGTAGGTGTAAGGCGCAACATCAACGTCGGCCTGCTCGCCGATGATGACGGCGGGGGGGCGAAGCCGGGGGATTGGGTGCTGATCCACGTGGGCTTCGCGCTTTCCAAGGTGGATGAGGAGGAGGCACAGGCCACCTTGAGCCTGCTCTCACGCATGGGCGCCGAGTACGAGCAGGAGCTGGAGGAGCTGCGCGCGAGCGTGATCGAATGACCGTCCCCACCTGCGACACGCGCTCAGGTTGCATCACCTGCGGCGATGAGGGAATTCCGATGCGTGTCCTGGAGGTGGCGGGGGACGGTGCAGTGTGCGTGGATGAGGCGGGCACGCACCACGAGGTCGCGATCGATCTGGTCGGGGCCGTCGCGCTCGGAGAGCGCGTCCTCGTCCATGCCGGCGTGGCGATTGGGACGGTGGCATGAAGTTCGTCGACGAGTTCCGGGATGCCCAGCTCGGCCGGGTCGTCGGAGGCGAGATCCTCTCCTTGCTGGAGCCGGGTCGTCACTACAAGGTGATGGAGGTTTGCGGCGGCCACACGCACTCGATCTACAAGTACGGCATCGACGATCTGCTTCCCGAAAACGTCGAGCTGGTGCATGGGCCCGGATGCCCCGTGTGTGTCATCCCGATGGGACGCGTCGACGACGGGATCGCCGTTGCGCTCAACGACGGAGTGATCTTCACCTGCTTCGGCGATATGCTCCGTGTCCCCGGCTCGGAACAGACGCTGCTCGACGCCAAGGCGCAGGGGGCGGACGTGCGCATGGTGTATTCGCCGCTCGACGCGCTGCGCATCGCCCGCACAAACCCCGAGCGCGAGGTCGTGTTCTTTGCGATCGGGTTCGAGACGACCGCCCCCTCGACCGCGCTGACGCTCAAGCGGGCCAAGGCCGAGAGTGTGGAGAACTTCTCCTGCATCTGCAATCACGTCACGATCGTGCCGCCCCTGCGGGCACTGCTGGAGTCCCCCGACCTGCGCTTGGACGGCTTCATCGGCCCGGGCCATGTTTGCACCGTCGTGGGAGCGCGGCCGTTTGAGTTCATCCCGGCCGACTACCAGCGACCGGTGGTGATCTCCGGCTTCGAGCCCCTGGACATCCTGCAGTCGATCCACATGATCTTGCGCCAGCTCAAGGAGGGCAGGCGGGAGGTCGAGAACCAGTACACCCGCGTCGTTCCACGCGAGGGAAATCTGCGCGCGCTCGAGGTGCTGGCCGAAGTGTTCGAGCTGCGGCCGCACTTCGAGTGGCGCGGACTGGGATTCATCTCGCAGAGCGCGCTCAAGCTGTCGGACGCCTATCGGGACTTCGACGCGGAGGAGCGGTTCGCGGTGCCCGGGGTGCGAGTGGCCGACCCCAAGGCCTGCCAGTGCGGCGAGGTACTCAAGGGCGTCATCAAGCCGTGGGAGTGCAAGGTGTTCGGGACGGCCTGCACGCCCGAGCACGCAATCGGGACATGCATGGTCTCGCCGGAGGGGGCTTGCGCGGCGTACTACAACTACGGCCGCTATGCGCACGAGAAGGAGGCCGTGTGAGCGCTGTCGGCCGCGAAGAGCGCGTGCTGCAGATCATCGAAACGGCGCGTTCGAAGAGGCCGCGTTTCCGTGACCAACAGGTCACCCTCGCGCACGGCGCCGGCGGCAAGGCGACCCGCACGCTGATCGAGGGACTGTTGGTGCCTGCGTTCGCGGGACCCGAGGGTGGCTCCTTGGCGAAGCTCGCCGACGCAGGAACGGTTGCCGTCGACGGCACCACGCTCGCGATGACAACCGACAGCTTCGTGGTTAAGCCGCTGCGCTTCCCGGGTGGCTCGATCGGCGAACTCGCCGTGAACGGGACGGTCAACGACCTGGCCATGGCCGGCGCCCGGCCGCTGGCCCTGACCGTCTCGGTGATCCTCGAAGAAGGGCTCGGCGCCGCGGAGCTCAAAGCCGAGGTCGAGGCGATCGCGCGCGCCGCCACCGCTGCGGGAGTCGAGATCGTCGGCGGCGACACGAAGGTGGTCGAGCGCGGTGCCGCGGATGGCATGTACATCTGCACGACCGGCATCGGCGCCATAGACCCGCGCGCCGAGCTCGCGCCCGACCGGCTCGCGCCCGGCGACAAGATCCTGGTGTCAGGGCCCGTGGGCGAACACGGCACCGCGATCATGCTCGCCCGCAACGAATTCGACCTCGACGCGGAGCTCGAGTCCGATACGCGGCCGCTCTGGGCGGCCACCGATGCGCTCCTCGACGCCGCGGGCTCCGACCTTCACTGCCTTCGTGACGCGACTCGCGGTGGGGTGGCGTCGGTGCTCAACGAGCTGGCCCGGGCCTCGCGCGTGTCGGTCATCGTGCGGGAGGCCGACGTTCCCGTTTCGCCGGTGGTGCACGCCGCGGCGGAGCTGCTGGGGATCGACCCGATGTACGTGGCCAACGAAGGGCGGCTGGTGGCGTGTGTCGCGCCGGATGCTGCGCAGAATGCGCTCGCGGCGCTGCGAGGAGTGCCGGGGTGCGAGGAGGCGGCAGCGGTGGGGGAGGTGCGCGAGGAGCCGCCGGGGATGGTGCTGGTGGAAACGAGTTTCGGCGGCAAGCGGGTTATGGATGAGCTGGTAGGTGACCCGCTGCCGCGGATTTGCTGAAAAGCGAGGAGAGGACCAGAGTGGCAACCACAGTCGAATTCACCGAGAGGCAGCACGAGACCGAGCAGATCACCGCCCACGTCTTGTGGATGACCACGGGCCTGTCCTGCGAGGGCGATTCCGTGGCTATGACGTCGGCGACCAACCCGAGCCTCGAGGACATCATCCAGGGCGTCATTCCCGGTATGCCGCGCGTGGTCGTCCACAACCAGGTCGTCGCCTTCGAGGTCGGGGATGAGTACATCCAGGCGTGGTACGACGCCGAGGAGGGCAAGCTCGACCCGTTCGTGCTCGTGGTGGAAGGGTCGGTAGGCAACGAGGAGATAAACGGCGAGGGCCATTGGACCGGCTTTGGCGTCAACCCCGGCAACGGACAGCCGATCACACTCAACGAGTGGATCGATCGCCTCGCGCCGAAGGCCGCCGCCGTCGTCGCGGTGGGGACGTGTGCGACCTATGGCGGCATCCCCGCGATGAAGAACAATCCGACCGGCGCCATGGGCGTCGCCGACTACCTCGGCTGGAATTGGCGGTCGAAGGCGGGCCTTCCGGTGGTCAACATCCCAGGCTGCCCGGCTCAGCCGGACAACATGACCGAGACCCTCATGTACCTGGTCTTTCATCTCGCGGGTCTGGCGCCGGTACCCGAGCTCGACGAGCAGCTGCGGCCGAAGTGGCTATTTGACCGGACGGTGCGCGAGGGGTGCAACCGGGCCGGCTTCACCGAGCAGGGCAACTTCGCCACGGAGTACGGATCCGATCACCGCTGCCTGGTCAAGCTCGGATGCAAGGGCCCGGTGGTGAAGTGCAACGTCCCCGTCCGCGGTTGGGTGAACGGGATCGGAGGCTGCCCCAACGTCGGCGGCATCTGTATGGCCTGCACCATGCCTGGCTTCCCGGACAAGTACATGCCCTTCATGGACCCGGACCCGTGGGGCAACTCCGGCGCGAACTTCCAGAAGTTCACGTACGGCCCGGTCTTCCGCTACTTCCGCAAGCGCAACATCGACAAGAAGTACGACATCGAACCGGAGTGGCGGCGCCGCGGACCGGCGCTGACCAGCGGCTACCAGAAGCGCTGGTGAGCACAGTCCGGTCAAGCGTTCGATCACTTTAGGAGAGGCAAATGGCGACAGTAGAGACCCCCAAAGAACAGCGGGTGATGGTCAAGGAGATGTCGTGGGACCCGATCACGCGGATCGTGGGCAGCCTCGGGATCCACACGGAGATCGACTTCTCCAACCAAACGGTGAACAAGTGCTACTCGACGTCGATGATCTTCCGCGGGTTCGACATCTTCATGAAGGGGATCGATCCGCGCGATGCTCACTTCATCACGAGCCGCATATGCGGCATCTGCGGCGACAACCACTGTACGTGCTCGTGCCTGAATCAGAACATGGCCTACGGGGTCAAGCCGCCGCCGCTGGGAGACCTGGCCTTCAACCTCGCGGAGACCGCCGATTACATATTCGACCATGCGATCTTCAACGACTGCATGGCCAACGTCGACTTCTGCGAGCAGATGGTCAAAGACACCAACCCGACGCTGCTTCAGAAGGCCGAGAAGACGGCCGCGCCGCACTCGGACATCCATGGTTACAAGACCATCGCCGACATCATGCGGTCGCTGAACCCGTTCACCGGCAGCTTCTATCTGGAGACTCTCCAAGTGGCGCGCTACACACGCGAGATGTACTGCCTGTTCGGCGGCCGCCACACCCATCCCTCGACGATCATGCCCGGGGGGTGTAGCGCAGACATAACGAGCCAGACGTGCACCGACTACTACGTGCGTCTGATGCGCTATTTCGACTACGTCAAGCGCGTCGTGCCCATGCACGACGACCTGTATGACTTCTTCCTGCAGGAGCTTCCCGGCTACGACATGGTCGGCTACAGGGAGACCAACCTGGTCAACTGGGGCTCCTTCGACGACCCCGACTACGTCGACTACGACTACCGGCACATGACCGACTGGGGCCGCAAGCGCTACATCACGCCGGGTATCGCGATCGGCGGCGAGCTGATCACCACCGACCTGGTGCAGATCAACCTCGCGATCCGCATCCTGTTGGGCAGCTCGTACTTCGACAGCTGGGAGAACGAGCCCACATTCGTCGCCAGAGACCCGCTTGGGAACCCGGTCGACAAGAACCACCCCTGGAACAAGGTGACCCTCCCCAAGCCGCAGGCCCGCGATTGGGCGGATAAGTACAGCTGGGTGGTCTCGCCGCGCATATACGACGAGCGCACCGGCAAGCACGTTTGCTGCGACACCGGCGGCGGCCCGTTCGCGCGCCAGTGGTGCACGGCCAAGGCCGGGCTGGTCGACTTCGGATACGCCAAGGCGACCGGAAACTCGATCCAGATGGTGCTGCCGAAATCTGCCTCGATGCCCGAGATGGAGCTCGAGTGGAAGGTGCCCGAGAAGTCCAACGCGATCGAGCGCGACCGCGCTCGCTCCTACCACCAGGCTTACTCGGCGCTGATCGCACTGCACTGCCTGGAGCGCGCGCTCAAGGAGGTCAGGGCCGGCAGGACCAAGAGCTGGAATGACTTCAAGGTTCCCGACGAGGCGGTCAGTTGCGGGTTCCACGAGGCAGCCCGCGGCGTCCTCTCGCACCACATGGTCATCCGGGAAGGCAAGATCGCCAACTACCAGCCCTACCCGCCGACGCCATGGAACGCGAGCCCGCGCGACACCTACGGCACCCCCGGACCCTATGAGGACGCGGTCCAGAACACCCCCATATTCGAGGAGAACGGCCCTGACAACTTCAAGGGCGTGGACATCATGCGCGCGGTACGGAGCTTCGATCCGTGCCTGCCCTGCGGCGTTCACATGTACACCGGGAAGGGTCGCGTGCGCAAGGTGATTCACACGCCCACCGCGCTGGCATGAGCGCTGATGTCTCGCCCGCTGAGCTGCTCGAGGCGGTCGAGCAGCTCTCGGCACGGGTCGATGCTCTCGAGGATGAGGAGGCCCGCGAGCTCGCGCAGGACCTCGTCGGGGCGGTCGTCGCCATGTATGGGGACGGGTTGCGCCGGATCATGGAGGTGATCAGCGAAGCACGCGGCGCCGGGGACCTGCTGGACGAGCTGGCGCAGGACGGCGCCGTGGCCAGCCTGCTGCTGATTCACGACCTCTATCCCGTCCCGCTAGAGCAGCGGGTGCTCGAGGCGCTCGATACGGTGCGGCCCTACATGGAGTCCCACGGCGGCAACGTGGAACTGTTAGGGATCGAAGACGGGGTGGCGAAGCTGGCCTTGCAGGGCAGCTGCGATGGGTGCGCCGCCTCGCGGTCGACGCTCGAGCTCGCGATCAAGCAGGCGCTCGACGAGCACGCCCCGGACCTGCTTGACCTCGACGTGGAGGGAGTTACGCCGCCGGTGCCGATCGCAGGCAACGGAACCGGTGGCTTGGAGCTGCCCATGGTCCACTCAGGTGAGGCAGAGCTGCCGATGGCGGACGCGGCGCCCGCGAGCTGGATCCCGCTCGAGCAGGCCACCGACCTGCACCCCGGCCAGCTCCGGGCGGTACAGGTCGATGCCGTGGAGCTGCTGGTGGTAAACGTCGAGGGGTCCCTGGTCGCCTACCGCGACGCGTGCGCCGCGTGCGGGGAGCCGCTCCGCGGCGGCGACCTCGCCGGTCGCATGCTGCGCTGCGCGAGCTGCGGAGCGGACTTTGACCTGCGCAGAGCGGGCCGCGCCGCCGGTGACGAGCCGCTCCAGCTGACGCCCATCCCCCTGCTCGAGGCGGGGGGCGTCCGGGTCGCGGTATGAGTCGTGTCGAGGCGATGGCAGCGGCCCGCCGCCGGGCGGCGACAGTCGCGCGGATGCGCATGGTCGCCCAGGCCTCCAACGCATCCGCGAGTCGCAACGGCGAGCCGCGCAAGCAAGATGAGCGATGCGAGATATGCAACGCCCGACTACCTGACGACCATCGTCACATGCTCCAGCTCGAGGAGCGGCGGATCGTGTGCTCGTGCGAGGCCTGCTGGGCCCTTCACTCAGGCGATCCCGAGTACCGCCCGGTGGGGACTCGTACCACGTGGCTTGAGAAGTTCGACCTCGACGAGCAGCTGTGGGCGCGGTTCCAGATTCCGATCGCGCTGGCGTTCTTCATGCGCTCGAGCGTCACCGGAGGCGTGGTCGCCTTCTATCCGAGCCCGGCGGGCGCGACCGAGTCCGAGCTGAGCCTCGACTCATGGCAGGAGCTCGTGCGCCGCAACCCCGTCCTCGAGCGACTCGATCCCGACGCTGAGGCGCTGATCGTCAACCGGCTCGAGGATCCGCCCCAGTTCGTGGTCGCGCCGATCGACCAGTGCTACGCGCTCGTGGGGTTGATCAAGGTGCGCTGGGAGGGGATCTCGGGCGGACCCGCACTACGCGAGGCGGTGCCAGAGTTCTTCGCCTCTCTGAGAGCGAAGACCAGCCAACCACCGCGTCTGCGCCCACCCTCAGGGGCGACCCCGTGAGCGTCCAGGCCGGGCACACGCCCGTAGAGGTGCCGGTCCCGGAGCCCGAGTTCGAGATCACCGGCGCAGCCCACCTCGCGTTCGCCGCGGTCCCCACCATGATCTTCTCGGTTGCGGCGACCGACCCAGGCGCACATGAGATCCAGTCCCTCGCGCTCTCGGTCCAGGTGATGATCGACCCCGCCAAGCGGGGCTACGACCCGGCCACGCGGGAGCGGCTCGAAGAGCTGTTCGGGCCACCGGCAAGCTGGACGCCTTCTACCCAGGGGCTCCCCTGGGCGCAGGTGGCGGTCGTGGTCCCCGCCTTCACCGAGCACACGACGTTCGCGATCCAGGTGCCCTGCACCTACGACCTGGAGGTCGCGGCGACGAAGTACTTCTATGCGCTGAACGACGGGGAAGTGCCGCTGAGCTTTCACTTCAACGGTCAGGTCTTCTATCGCGACCGGGAGGGCAAGCTGCAGGTGACGCTGGTCCCTTGGAGTAGAACGGCGGGCTTCCGCATGCCTGTTTCGGCCTGGCAGGCGATGATCGAGGAGCACTACCCGGGGGTCGCCTGGATACGGCTCAGTCAGGACACGCTCGCAGCCCTGAACTCCTACCGCGCTTCGCGGGGGTCGCCGACGTTTGACATCTGCGTGAGCGAGTTGCTCGAGCACGGGAGAGCCCACTGATGGCGCTCGATGAGCTCGTTTCCTCGCTGCTGTACGAGGGCTACGCGCTGTACCCCTACACCCCCGGGGCGATTAAGAACGCCACACCCACACCCTTCGGGATCGTGTACCCGCCGGCGTACGCCGCGGAGTGCCCCGGGGCCTTCGACCATGTGCGCCTGGAGTGCGTGCTTGCGCCTGAGCCCGAGACGACCGTCTCGGCCGTCGTGCGCTGGCTCGTGGCGACAGGTGAGGGCCACCAGGCCCGGGAGCACCGCGCGGACGTCGGACCGATCGCGATCGGCGGGCGTGAGACCGTGACCTTCGAGGGCGGTCGCCTCACATTGCGCTCCGAGCCGCTGGTCGATGACGGCAACGTCCTCGTCCGAGCGTGCGTTCACAACACCGCGGAAGTCCCGTCGGGGCTCGACCGCGCGACCGCGCTGCGCAGCGCACTGATCTCGACTCACCTGGTGCTCAACGCGTCTGGCGGCCGGTTCCTCTCGCCGTTGGAGACCCCCCGCGAGAGCGTCAACATCTGGCCCGTGCTCGCCGGCGCCAAGGACGACACCGTGCTGGGCGCGGCGATCGTCTTGCCCGACCACCCTCAGCTGGCTCCCGAGAGCCACGGCAGCCTGTTCGACAACACGGAGATCGAAGAGGCGCTGCTGCTCCACATCCACTCCATGACCGACGCCGAGCGCGAGCAGGCGGCCGCTCGCGACCCGGTGGTGGGGGAGATGCTCGAGCGGGCGCTCGCGCTGGGCCCCGAAGAGATCCTTTCGCTTCATGGCGAGCTCAAGGCGGTGCCGAGCACAAACGCCGCCCAGGACCCCCCAGGTGCGAACGACAACCCCGGGGAAGAGCGTGCGACCGTCGACGGGATTACGTTCGAGCGAGGGGACAAGCTCCTGCTAAAGCCCGGAACAGACCGCGATCCCTACGACCGCATGCTCGACGGGCGGCTGGCCACCCTGGAGCGAATCTACGTCGACTTCGACGACCGTGTCCACTTGGCGGTCACGGTCGATGACGATCCCGGCCAGGACCTGATGCGCGAGACCGGTCGCTATCTGTTCTTCCGTCCAGGAGAGGTGCAGCCACATGAGTGACACTGCCCAGCGAACAAAGCAGATCCTCGTCGCGGGAGTCGGCAACGCCTGGTTGCGCGACGACGGATTCGGGGGAGAGGTGACCAAGGCCCTTTCCGAGCGTGAGTTGCCCCCGGGCGTACAAGTGATCGACTTCGGCTCCGGCGGGCTCGACCTCGCCTACGAGGTCATGCGCGGATACGACGCGCTCGTTCTAATCGACATCAGCCGTCAGGGCGAGCGGCCGGGCACGCTCTACGTGATGGAAGCCAAGGACGACGACGTCGAGGGCTCGATCGAGGACGGGCAGATGATCGACCCACACGGCATGGATCCGCAAACCGTGCTGCGCTTCGTCAAGTACGTCGGCGGCTGGCCAGGACGTGTCTTCGTGGTCGCGTGCGAGCCGGAGGTAGTCGACGACGTCGGCTTCGGCCTGAGCGACACCGTCCGGGCGTCCGTGGGACGGGCGGTCGACGTCGTGCTCGAGACGATCGGGGAGCTCGGCGGTGCATGAGCTGTCGATCGCCACTGCGGTTATCGACACCACGCTGAAGCACGCCGACGGGCGCAAGGTCTCGTCCGTCAGCGTGCGGGCCGGGCGCTTGCGCCAGGTGGTGCCGGAGTCGCTGCGCTTCTACTTCGAGATCGTCGCGCGCGACACGCCGTGCGAGGGAGCTGCGCTGGAGCTGATCGAGAGCGAGGCCTGGCTGCGTTGCGAGGGGTGCGGTCACGAGTGGGAGCTCGAGTCGCCACTGTTTCGCTGCCCCGAGTGTGCGTCGGCAACCGTTCGAGTGACGTCAGGCGAGGAGCTTTTAGTGGAGTACATCGAGGTGGAAGAAGAGGAGCCCGCATGCATCGCACCAAAGTGAGGATCGTCGAGGACGCGCTGGACGCCAACAACACGATCGCCAGCGCGAATCGCGCCGACTTCGACCGCCATGGCGTGACCGTGGTCAATCTGATGAGCGCCCCCGGCGCGGGCAAGACCTCGCTGCTCGAGAGCGCGCTCGCCACGCCGCCCGAGGGAATCCGCATCGGCGTGCTCGAGGGCGACGTGCAGGGCTCCTACGACGCCGACCGCCTCGCCACACTCCACGTTCCCGTTACACAGCTGAACACCGATCCAGGTTTTGGCGGCGAGTGTCACCTCGACGCCAACATGGTGCGCTCAGCATTGCCGGCTGTATCGCTGGAAGCCCTCGATCTGCTGGTGATCGAGAACGTGGGCAACCTGGTTTGTCCGGCCGAGTTCAGGGTGGGCGAAAACGCCCGGGCGATGGTGTGCGCGGTCACCGAGGGAGAGGACAAGCCGCTCAAGTACCCGCTCATGTTCCGCACTTGTGAGCTGGTCGTGGTCAACAAGCTCGACCTACTGCCCCATCTTGACTTCGATCTCGATCGTTTCCTCTACAACCTCGACGCGGTTAACCCGGGCGTGCGACGTATGCTGGTCAGCGCACGCACGGGTGAGGGGGTCGACGAGTTCCGCGAGTGGCTGCGCGAGCTGCGCGCGAACGATGTCCATTCCGCTTCGATTTCCGAAACACGATGGACATCGACCGGGGAGGTCGGCGCGCGCGCGTGAGCAGCACGACGTCCGCGGGGACAGACCGCGTCACTCGGGCGCTCCAAGAGCGCACCGCTGCCAACGAGCGCTTTTTCGAGGCCCAGGCGGAGCGCACCGCGCGGCTCTGTCACCGGATGGCCGAGCGCTTTGCCCGCGGAGGCCGCCTGGTCGCCCTGGGCTGCTCACCTCAGGCACGCTCGGACGTCCGCCACGTCGCGGTCGAGTTCGTGCATCCCGTGATCGTCGGCAAGCGTGCGCTGCCGGCGATCGGCCTCGCGCCCGAGGGAGGCGCGATCGCGCGCCAGGCGCAGCTGCTCGCGCGCCCAGACGACATCGTGATCGCCTTCGGGGCCGAGGACCGCGACGCGGAGTTGGTGCAGGCCCTCGCCGACAGCCGGCAGCGCGGCGCCCTCACCGTCTCCTACGCAGACGGCAGTGGCGCGGAGTGGGAGTTCCAGCCCGCGAGCGAGGATCCGTCTGTGTGCCAAGAGCTGGCCGAGACCCACTACCACGTGCTGTGGGAGCTGGTGCACGTGTTTTTCGAGCACCGAGGGCTGCTTCAGGGGAGGGAGGCCAAGCCCGTCCACGACACCGGCGCGTCGAGCTTCTTGTATCCGTTCTTAGCTGAGGGCGAGCACGACCTCGAGGCCGTGGTGTCGGACGTTCGCCGCTCTATCGAGATGAAGGCATGGGAGGTTGGCGCGCTGCGTCAGCAAACGCTCGGCGAGAATCGGGAGGTGCTCGAACGGGCGGCATGCGCCCTGCGTGCGCGCTTCGAAGCCGGTGGCAAGCTGCTCGCCCTCGGCAACGGCGGATCGGCCACCGACGCCATGGACGTCGTCGCGGATTTCCGCAGCCCGCCCGCCGGGGGGCCTGAACCGGGGCGGTCCTGGCCCCCTCGACCCGCCATCGACCTCACGGAGGACGCTGCGATCCTGACGGCGATAGCCAACGACATCGGGGTAGAAGAGATCTTTCAGCGCCAGGTGATCGCCTACGGTCTGCGTGGGGACGCCCTGCTCGCGCTCTCGACCAGCGGCGGCTCTGGCAACGTGATCGCCGCGCTGGCCGAGGCGCGTAAGCGCGGGATGGATACGATCGCGATGGTCGGTTACGACGGCGGTCAAGTCGCCTCCGGGGGGCTGGCGGACCATGTGGTGGTCACCCGCTCGCAGCACATTCCCCGCATCCAGGAGGCCCAGGCAAGCGCCTACCACGTCCTGCGTGAGCTCGTGGAATCCCGCCCGGCCCCAACCGAACGAGCGACAATCGGATCTCCACACCATGACTGACACCTGAAAGGAGGGCCGATGAAGAAGAAGCTCAGAGTCGCGCTCGTAGGGTTTGCCGCGCTCAGCGCCGGATGGGCCTACATGGTCTCCGATGAGGAACGCTTCGCGAGGCTCGAGAAGGGCGCGGACGCGATCTTCGACCGCATCTTGCCTGCGTAACCCATGGCCCAGCGGTCCCTGGTGGGGCATGAGCCCCGTGTACGCGCACGTGTGCGGGTCCAGGGAACCGTCCAGGGCGTCGGCTTCAGGCCGTTCGTTTACCGGCTGGCCGAGTCGCTCGGAGTGGGCGGGTTCGTTCGCAACGACTCGAGCGGGGTGCTGCTCGAGCTCGAGGGTCCGGCGCGCGCCGTCCATGACCTGTTGAGAAGTCTGGAGCGCGAGCCGCCGCCGCTGGCGGTGCTCGATCACGTCGAGACGAGCTGGCTCGAGCCGCAGGGCGCCGATGAGTTTCTGATTCTCCAGAGCGCCCCGGAGGAGGCGCCCAACGCCCCCGTCACCGCCGACACGGCGACCTGCGAGCAGTGTCTGAACGAGCTGTTCGACAGCTCGGACCGCCGCTTCCGCTACCCGTTCATCAACTGCACCAACTGCGGGCCGCGGTTCACGATTGTGCGCGGCGTCCCCTACGACCGGCCACTGACGACGATGGCGGATTTCGCGATGTGCGCGGAATGCCGGCGCGAGTACGAAGATCCGCGCGACCGTCGCTTTCACGCCCAGCCGAACGCCTGCTCCGCCTGCGGGCCCCACGTCGCGCTCCTCGAGCGCTCGGGATCGCGCCGCGCAAGCGGCGATGCAGCGATGCGAGAGGCCGCTTCCGCGCTCGAGCAGGGAGCGATCGTGGCGCTTAAGGGCCTCGGCGGCTACCACCTCGCGTGCCTGGCGGCCGACGAGGCGGCCGCCGACGCGATGCGGGAGCGAAAGCACCGTGAGGACAAGCCGTTCGCGCTGATGGCCGAGAACCTCGAGGCCGCGCGGACGCTGGTGCAGCTGAGCCCCCACGAGCAGGAGATCCTGCAGGGGCGCGAGCGGCCCATCGTGATCGCCTACAGGCAGCCCGGCGCGCCGGTCGCGCGATCGGTGGCTCCGCGTTCGCGAGACCTCGGGGTGATGCTGCCCTACTCGCCGCTTCATCACGTGTTGCTCGAGGACGTGGGGCAGGCCCTCGTGATGACGAGCGGCAACGTGTCCGACGAGCCGATCGCCTACCGCGACGAAGAAGCGCTGGAACGCCTGGCGGGAATCGCAGACCTATTCCTGGTCCACGACCGCCCGATCGCGACCCGCACCGACGACTCCGTGGTGCGCGCGACCGACCGACGCACGCCGCCGCTGTTGATCCGCCGATCGCGTGGGTACGTGCCAGGGAGCATTCCGCTGCCAGCGCCGGCGTCGCGGCCCGTGCTCGCCTGCGGCGCCGAGCTCAAGAACACGTTTTGCATGGTCAAGGGAACGCGCGCGTGGGTCTCGCATCACATCGGCGACCTTGAGAACTTCGAGACCCTTCAGAGCTTCCGCGACGGAATCGAGCACTTCGCGCGCCTCTTCGGCGTGGCACCGGAGGTCGTGGCCCACGATCTTCACCCCGAGTACCTATCGACGAAGTACGCGCTCGAGCGCGAGGACTCAGAGCCGGTCGCAGTCCAGCACCACCACGCGCACCTGGCCGCCTGCCTGGCCGAGCATGGCGAGCGAGGTCCCGCGCTTGGCGCGATCTACGACGGCACCGGGTACGGCACCGACGGCACGATCTGGGGCGGCGAGCTCTTGGTCGGTGACCTTGAAGCCTTTGAGCGGGTCGGCCATCTGCTCCCCGTCGCACTACCCGGCGGCGAGCAGGCGGTGCGCGAACCGTGGCGGATGGCGTGCGCCTGGCTGCTGGCCGCCGGCGGCGAGGAGGCAAGCGTCCCGCGACCGATCGCCAAGGTGGTCGAGCCGCGCTCCTGGCGAGCCGTTTCAGAGCTTGCCCGAAGCGGGCTCGCCTCGCCGCCCACCACCAGCATGGGGCGCCTGTTCGACGCGGTGGCGGCGCTGTGCGGTGTACGTGTGCGCGTCAACTACGAAGGTCAGGCGGCGGCGGAGCTGGAGTCACTGTGCGATCGCTTCGAGCGCGGGGCCTACTCGCTGCCCTTGCTGCGCCACGGCGAGGAGCTGATCCTCGACCCGCGGCCCACGATCGCCGAGGTAACGCGGGACATCGAGCGGGGCGTGGGTGGCGCCCTGGTCGCCGCACGATTCCACAATGCGGTTTGCGCCGCCACCGCGTGCGCGTGTATCTCCCTTGCCGGCGAGCGCAACCTGGACACCGTCGTGCTCGCCGGGGGTTCCTTCCAGAACCGAGCGCTGCTCGAGTCCGTCGCGGCGAGCGTCGGTCGCGCCGGACTGCGCGTGCTCGTGCCCGAGCGGCTGCCACCGAACGACGGCAGTATCTCGTACGGTCAGGCGGCTGTCGCGGCGGCGCGTTTGGAATGAGCGCGGCGCGCGATCGGCTGGTAAGGGGTCAACGGCGCAGATAGCGCCAGATGCGCAGCGGTAACAGTCCGATCAGCGGGGCGCGGCGGCCGAGGTCTTTGCGATCTTCGACATCGAATGCGGCGGCGTAGCGGCGAGCATCGGCAGCCGTCGTGTAGACCTTTTCGCCCCCGGTGCCGCAGCCACGTTGACAGGTCCAGCGCATGGTGCGCCCGTCGGCCTCAAAGCGATACCGGTGTCCGAAGACGCGACACGAGACCATGCGTGGTTTTTACCCGTTCATGTGTCCGCACTGACACAGACGACTGATGTTCGTCATACCGTGCTAATTATCCGCGTGAAGCGGGTAGTAGCACCGCGGTGTCTACGGCTGTAGAGAGCCGCCCCGCAGAGAGGCGCACGATCAGGACCGCGATCCCGGCTCGACTGGATCGGCTGCCGTGGTCTCGCTTCCATTGGCTCATCGTCCTCGGCTTGGGCACTGTCTGGATCCTCGACGGGCTCGAGGTGACGATCGTCGGCTCGATTGCGTCGCAGCTGACCCAGCCCGGCAGTGGGATCTCTATGTCGACCAGTCAGATCGGCACCGCTGCCGCCGTGTATGTCATTGGTGCCTGCGTGGGCGCGCTGTTCTTCGGCCAGCTGACCGACCGCTTCGGCCGCAAGAAGCTCTTCATGATCACGTTGGCCGTCTACATCGTGGCGACGGGGGCCACGGCATTCTCGTTCGCGCCATGGTTCTTCTTCCTGTGCCGGTTCTTTACCGGGGCGGGTATCGGCGGCGAATACGCGGCGATCAACTCGGCGATCGACGAGCTGATTCCGGCGCGGATGCGGGGCCGGGTCGACCTGGCGATCAACGGGTCGTTCTGGGTCGGCTCGATCATCGCTTCGGCCGTGTCGATCTTCTTCCTTTCATCGGTCTTCGCCACGAACGTCGGATGGCGGCTGGAATTTGCCGTCGGCGTCATCCTCGCTTTCGGGATTCTGATCGTGCGCCGCCATGTGCCCGAGAGCCCACGCTGGCTGTTCATTCACGGTCGCGAGCAGGAGGCGGAGGAGATCGTCGATGGCATCGAGCGCAGCGTCGAGAAGGATGTCGGCCACCAGCTCGAGACGCCGAGCAAGACGATCGTGGTCCGCGAACGCGAGGCGATTTCGTTCCGTGAGATAGGGAGGGTGGCCTTCAAGGCGTATCCGAGGCGGGCCGTGCTCGGCTTGTGCCTGTTCGTAGGGCAGGCGTTCATCTACAACGGCATCACGTTCAACCTCGGAACGCTGTTCACGACCTTCTTCGGGGTGGCGGCGGCATCCGTGCCGGTTTTCATCATCCTCTATGCGGTCGGCAATTTCCTGGGGCCGTTCACGCTCGGCCGGCTCTTCGACACGCTCGGGCGCAAGCCCATGATCGCAGGGACCTATCTCGGTTCCGCGCTGCTCACGGTGCCGATGGCAATCCTGTTCGCCAACGGCTCGATCGGGAAATGGGCGTTCATGGCGTTCGTATTCTTCGTGTTCTTCCTGGCATCGGCGGGCGCAAGCGCGGCGTATCTGACCGTGTCGGAGATCTTCCCGATGGAGACGCGGGCGTTGGCGATCGCGTTCTTCTATGCGATCGGAACTGCGGTTGGGGGGATCAGCGGGCCCCTACTGTTCGCGAACCTGATCGGCAGCGGCGCGCGCAGCCAGGTCGAGCTGGCGTTCTTCATCGGCGCCGGAGTGATGGCGATCGGGGGGATCGCCGAGATTTTCCTCGGGGTTCGCGCAGAGCAGACACAGCTGGAGGACATCGCGAAGCCGATAACCGCCGAAGAGGCCGAGGGTGGTGGGCCCGTCACCGGGGAGGAGCCCGCGGGGAGCCAGGAGGCTTTGCCGGCTGCGCAAGAGGCCGCTTCGGGCCGCCAGGAGGCGCTGCGTGCACGGCGTGACGCTGAGGAGGCGCGGGCACGCGCCGCCGAGCATCGGGCCGCGATCCACGAGCTTCGCGCCCGGGCGGCCCAAGGAGACGACCGAGCCGCAGACCGAGCGGAGGTTGAGGATCGCCTGGCAGAGATCTCTGAGCTGCGAGCGCATGCTCTCGATGAGCACGCTGCCGCCCATGACGAGCAGGCCGACATCGAGGCGGGCGACGAGGCGGCGCGTGAGCGTGCGCGGGCGGCTGAGCACCGCGCCGTGGGCTACGAGGAGCGCGCGCGGGCACTGGGCGCAGCAGACGACGAGGAGGCGGCACGCCATCAGGAATGGGCCGAGGCGGCTGGAGAGCGGGCCAGGGCGCGAGAGCAGCGGGCGGCGGCTGAGCAGGCCAAGGCCCAGGCAGAGGCGGAGGACGTCGAGCCAGGAATGGCGGACGTAGCGGGTGCACGCGTGCGGATGCACGAAAGCTGGGCGGCGATGCACGAAGCGCGTGGACGTGCGCACGAGTGCCGCGCCGAGGGCGACGCCGCAGGGGTGGAGGCACAGGAGCGAGACGCCACTCACCACGAGCAGCTGGCGCTGGCCGCTGAAGAGCTGGTTGGAGCGGCCGAGCACCGCGCTGCCGCCGGCGAGGCCGAGGCCGCCCGCGAGACCGTCGAGGATATTCAGAGTCGGCGAGCCGAAGCTGCCGACCGCGAACGCCGCCAGCGCGAATTCGAGCAACGGATCCGTGCGAGGATCGAACGCCGTCAAGCCCACGAGCGCGAGGGGCTACGGCGCTTTAGGCTGGGGCCGCCTACGCGCGCCGTGCCGGCGTGGATGGTCGCGTCTTCCCTCGACGAGACCGACGATCTCGACCGTGAGGTTGCGGCAATCTCCCAGGCGTTGGACGAGCACGGCGCCACTGAGCGCCAGGAGCTGGCGCGACTCGTCGGTGCCCGCTACTGGGGCCCGGGACGCTTCCGCGCCGCGCTGCGCGAGGCCGTCCAAGACGGTTCCGCCCAACGGGTCTCGCGGTCGACGTTTGGGCCGCCCGAGCGCGAAGCGCAGAAATAAAAGAAGGGCGGGCCGCATGCGGCCCGCCCAGGGTCGGCGCATGCGCCGACCCACGGGGCCGCGCATGCGCGGCCCCGATCCTGCGTGAGGATTCAGCTGCCTAGTGGGCGCACTGCCACGCGCCGGGGCCAGCTGAGTTCCAGATCTTGGAGGCGATGGCGCTCTGCTCCGCCGGCGAGGCATTCTGCGGCAAACCGCTGCCGCCGTAGGCCTGCCAGGTCGAAGGCATGATCTGGTACGCGCCACCCGCGCCGCTGCTCGGGTTGACGGCATGCCAGTTACCGCCGCTCTCGCACTGGACGATGTAGCCCGGGATCGAATAGCCGCTGCTACCGGTGCTCTGCGTGGCCGTCGGCTGCGTGGAGCTCGAGCTAGCCGGCGCAGGCGCGGGTGCAGGTGCGGCCGTCTCGGTGGGCGCGGGTGCAGCCGTCTCGGTGGGCGCGGGTGCCCGAACGACCGGCGTGGGATGCAGCATGCGTTCTAGGACGTTAATGCTGCGCAGAACATCGGAGGTGCTTGCCCGCTTTCCGCCCGCGAGGCCCTGGGTGATGATGTTGCGTCCCGGTGCCCGCGATCCGAACTTCTGGGCAACTGCGTGATAGTCCGCCTGGTAGCGGTGAGCTGTACTACTGGGCACTGCTGCTGTTGCGGCGGCGGGCAGCGCGAGTGCTGCCATTGAAGTCGCCGCGACGAGAATGCGCTTGGGCATCATTTGGTTTCCCTCCTTCAGC